>Ga0228600_1000027_pt1 | contig 18767 bp, 15 predicted proteins | sample CRU5metagenome_FD_182730 | JGI IMG/M metagenome (GOLD analysis project Ga0228600, IMG submission 182730) | Spruce roots microbial communities from Bohemian Forest, Czech Republic - CRU5 | ecosystem: Host-associated > Plants > Roots > Unclassified | place: Czech Republic: South Bohemian Region... | reverse complement strand
ATAGTGGTGAGAGCATTACCAATACCAATAAGAGTCATTGTTTCAATCAATAGGTTCCGCTGTGGTTGGGGTGGGACCGTACCTGGGTTACAACCTCTCTTGAGGTGATCCTTAGTAGCATCATATTCTCCTCCTCCCAAGGAGAAACAAGGAGTCAGAAGACGCTGTTCATCCAGCTAATTTCTGAGTTCCTTGATGTTTACTCGCCTCCTACGCGGCTGAACAACTTCCAGGGGGCTAATAACGAACAGGACCTATGGGTGCTAGATGATGTGGGCCCCTGGAGCTTTCCTCCTGTTTGGGAAGAAGAGTGTTCCTCTTTTACTAAGCTCATCAAGTTGCTCGATGGGCAGACCGCCAGGATAGACTGGGGAGATAGAGGGCAACACGTGTTCCTCAAAACACAGAACGTCCCTATGATTATTGTAGGGTTTGGTGGTTTTTTTCCCAAAACGTTGAAATCGCTATCTTCTCGCTTATTTGTCGTTCGATGGGATAGCCTTTGTCCTGTCGGTAACCTCACAGCTGAGCGAATCGCGGCTACTATATTTTCGCTAGCCCTCAATCACCATCTGTTCAAGCGCGATCAACCGGATGAGAAAAGCTACCTATATAGATCTTTTAAGCCTCTGGCCTCCCTATGGGGGGAGGAGGCCAAAAGTAAGGGGCCTATAAGGGCCTTCTTTCCTTCCCTAGAAGATAGATAAGGGAGATGGCTTATTTCTCTTTTATCATATAGCTTGTGTACGTATGGCTTCTTTGCGATAAGGGTGGGCGAAGCGTGGAACGATAAGGGCGGGCGAAGCGTATATCAGTAAGCTTTGCGTTTTTCAAGACCGATAAGCTAAGGGCCTGTTCCTTCTCTCTCCGGAGGACACTTCAAGTGAGGAAGCAAACTTAAAGCTTTCAAGAAAGCCTTCCCTTTTTAAGTCTTCGGCAAAAAGAAAAGGGGAAAATCGCCGAAGGAAGTCTCTTTCGGTAATAGTAATAATAGTAGGGAAATATTACCGAAGTAATTTGTTTTTAAGCTGTTTCGGGGGAAAAAAAAACTCCTTCGGCAAGTTTCCCTTTCTATTTCCCCCGAAAGACACCCTCCTTATCGATCCAGTAATGAGTACTAATGAGGGGCATGGAACATTATCGAGTGAAACATTCTCGATCCGCTTCTCCTATCCCCAACACCTTCTCAGAGACAAAATGAGCATGTATCTCGGGTTCTCCTTTCCGGCTGTTCCCCCCCCAGCAGAGGATGAATTAGATCAGACAGACGAACTCGAAAGGAAATGCTATTCGTTTGCCCCATGGATTCATAGTCGAGGGATCGGAATCAAGACCTTCCATGGCGAGCCGGCCGGGAGGGACATAAAACTGCATTTATTCCTCAAAACGAGCGAAGGTATCCTACTAAAGCTCATAAACTAGTTACTTTTATTCAATGACAGTTCTCACCCCCAACCCCTCAAGGGGAGAAGAAGAGCTGGTTCTCTAATCCGAGAGCAGCTTGTTCTAGTTCCATTCTTCGAGTTGAGCTCTTCCTTATTGAAGAGTTTAAGTATGCTATCGATAGTTCATATACTGTTATTTCGAGCTGCCCTTTCCTTTCCTCGAACTAACTCGCCCCCATAGGCTCATGGAGCCTGACGGAACGAGCCCCCATTGGCTAGCTCCTCATTCGAGTTGTTATAAGAAAGCAATAAAAAGATCTTAGGTATAAGATGCCATTACCTACCCGCAAGCGAAGGGAACCGAAATGCAATATAGTACTTGGATGATATCAGTTACGAATCCTAAATAGGATACTTTAAAAACGAAATCATATACTGTGAACCCAACAAGCAAGCAACGAGCCAAGCATGCCTTTATTCGAGTTGTTCAATTCCTTTATGCAATCAATACAGTATTCCTTCCTTCTAACGTCTTAGGGATACCTGAAGGCAAGGATAAAAGATCGGGAACACGGGAACAACGGAGCTGCTACCTTCGGCTATTGAGAATATAAAGCACCTAATCCACTAAGCAAGGGCGATCAGAGAAAAGGCAATACAAGCAAGCAATACACGCAAGCAAGGAAGACAAGCATGCTATAAGATTCGTTGTGGTATTCACTCCCTGTTAGTTAGGAGCTAGTCTTTATCCTGAAAGCAAGCGTCAACCTTCAATCTTTGCTTTGTCATACGCCGATATGCCAGTGGTTATTATCAACTATGCTCCTCCTGTCGCAGACCAGAAAGGAATTATTACTTGGGTGGGAATAATTAATTACGTTGTTGTTATTCTCCTTAATGCAATCCACTCTGCGCGCGTGCGAATAGAAAACCTTCCCAGCCAGCAGCAATTGATGATCGAATGACCTATGTGTCAAGTCTAGTTCCGTCCTTTGTTATATCACGCCTGCTTTTCGTCTACAAACTAAAGATATGAGACAACACAACTATTTGAAAACGAATAAATACGCCTTTCACACTGATCTATAAATAACCGAGCCTGATCTAAAGCGCGAAAAGGAATATCTTTTGACTTCTTCCTCGAGTAAGTCAAAAGGAAAAAGGTTAGTCAAAGCGTAAAGACTCAGCCCACCGGCCGGATTGAATCTTTTTTTTGTTTTGTTTTTTTTCGACTGGATAAATATCAGTCGCAGAGCCCTAACCTTCCTCCAGAGATCATTTCGAAAAACCTACCTTCTTCCTTCAGCTTAGTACTTATGTGCTTGGGTAGCTTGCTAGCTGAAACGGATGGATAATCCACCAATTAAAATTAGATTTCTACTAAAAAACGTTCATTACGGCACCTTGATCACCGATCCAATCTGCGAGATCGACCGAAGGATGCGCTTCATACCCCACTTGATTGAAAAGCCACTTGATAAAATAGATGAGTCTTGAGTCCCTTCTGGTAAACTGAGTTCTGTTTCCTCTCTTTAGGGGGAAGGCTTGACGGAGGAGATCTCCTTTGCTCATAATCCAAAATGGAAATGCTTGACTGGAATAAAAAAACGATGGGATTCCATTGAGACAGATCCAATTTGAATAGACTTCTTGAGTCGAAAGAAAAAATCTCTATTTGATGGGGCTTCTTCCGTTTACCTATGAATTCCACTTAAACCAAACGGAAAAGATATGGCGTGTAGTCAAAACCTCAAAGGTGCGCTTAAGAGTGTAGTTCGTTTACACAGTAGTTAGATTTTTTGTTTCTGACGAACGAAGGAAGTCTACTACAGTGCCTGTTCCGTTCCCAGCGGGCGTTAGCCTTCTCCCTCTTTTTACTTATTACGAATTTGCCCTCACCCATGAATGGATGAGTGACTTCGTTCCTCTCCCTTTTTGGGTCGAGTCACTTAACGTACCTTTGCTTTCTTAATTTACCACTTCAATCAAGGCCAGGTGAACAGAGAGAGGATAACTCGATAGGCCACCCTTGAAACTAGTTCATTTCCCAGATTATTGGGCCACTACCTCCTTTCAGTGACCACGCCACCCTTCACTAGTGAATTTACCATTCACCACCAGCCAGCCATCCTTCCCTCCATCCATCGCCCATCGATCCGCCAGCCGAGTGACTGTTCAATCGCATCCCGCCATCCAGCCAAGACTGTTCGATCCCGCCCGTCATCTTGAATTAAAAGCCCTCCCCCCTACCTATACTTTATAAGCTCTTAGCTTTACCCGCCCTGGTAGAATAATATGGAATAAGCTAGCGATAGAGTGCGGAACTCGCTACAATGAAATGAATTGCATTTTCAGTTTCAATTGAAGCCTCCGGTTTTCTTTATATTTGCGTAAAGGCAAAGGAAAATGGGTTAGAGTAGGCAGGGCAGAGAGGAAGCGGGTAGGCTTTATAGGTAGCTGGCTGGCATGAGAAGGTAGGAATAATTGTTATTCATCTCTAGGGGTAAGGGAGGAATAAGCTCAGTGTTCGGGTTATGGAAAACATATGTAGGTAGGTCGTTCAATAGTTCAATCAGTGAGTGCTGGATAAGCAACACAAATGGAAAATAGAGAAAGGTGCCCGGGCGAGAAACTGAAATAGAAATAGAAACTTCAATAGCTACTAGATAGATCGGTGGTTGAGGGACCAATAAATTGGTGGGACAAAAAGCATGATTGGTCTTCTCCGATTGGTATTATTAGTCTAGCCCTCGGCGCATGTTCTTGTTTCAATGGGCAGCTAAAACTTGGTAGACGGGGAACCAACCATTCATGATAAGTAAGCCAGCTATGGTTACAGGGTGGTTGGTCCACCAATAGCGGATCCATTAGGCAGTTGTGAAATGGTCAAAGTGAGGAGAAGGCCTACTCACTATCTCCATGATCCATGTTGCTCCTGAGCCAACCCTATCTTTGTTTTCAATCTATCCTTTTCCGTGGTTACCCAATCCGCCTGCCTTTGCTTGCTTACTTGCTGCGACCAACGGGTTCGGCCTATCCATTTATTCAGGTTCGACTGGACGGGGACATCACAACACAGCCTTTCGTGAGTCAACATGATTTTCCCCCTTCCCTATCTCATTCAATACCTATCACATACGTGTTTTCCTATCCCCTATTTATCCCCTCTTTGGCTATAGATAGCCAAGAATTCACATGCGTGCTAGTGCTGCTAGTGTGCCCCTCCCATCATGATGCGGGTGAAGGTTGGAACCTACAGAAGGTACGATGCTGCCTGCTACTACATCGTCCCTAGGAGGCCTACTATTACTTTTCTGTTGCTTGGGAAGGAGCAACCCATTATTTCTCTTCCTTCCTTCTGTTTTTATCGTAACTGAGGAGGCTGTTACTACGAATAGCAGGGGCAAATAAACTCAATCATCGTGGCGTGGCTAAAGATGATTCTTCCATGTTCCCGCTATAGCTATCCCAGCAGGCAGGGTTGGGTTGCTCTACACCCTACTTCTTTCCACTTATTATCACTCTTGCTCTTGCTATTGGGCGGAGCGGAGATAACTCTCACGGCGATACGGAAATAACAGTTATGAAGATAACTCGCTCTTCCCGATATACATTTTGGAAGATTGGACCTGCTCCTGCCATTGAGTGATTCTTTCTATCGGGCGGTGCAGAGTAAGCTCGTTCCGGGAAAGACCTCTTTCCTTCTGGGGTGGATTCCTCTGAATGGCGTAATCTACCTTACCTATAGGTCAGATCTATTGGAACACATACTTTTCTCAATGTCTATCAAGGCATGGCTCCACTGCATGCACTCAACTAGCGCTCCTCAAGTCGATATAGCAGCCAGGGAGGGCTTATCTTTCTCATTCAGTTGCGGAAGAAACTTACCAATCTGTGTTTCACCCGCTTTCTCAACAAAGTCGTTTAGTAAATAATGCTTATCTTCTCGTGGAGGGCCAATCAATAGTGCCGGGCTAATAGCGCTTTCCAGCGCACCTACCGAATTACCAATTGATAATAGTGTCCTATCCGTGGGGCTTCCTTCGCCGCATCTTGCTTACCTCATTAACCACTTGCTGCTCGCTCTGCTCCACCCTACAAAACTTCGTTCCATCAAACTACGGGCCTCTTCGCGGTACTATCTATTATAGCGCATAGTATGGATCGGAGTGATTTCGCTGGGCTACCGGGGTCTATCCCTTCGCTGGGCCGGTTCTTTTCCTGCTGGGCTGGATCAACCCAGATGAAGTGGTCTAGGCTGACCGATCAAGCTGGATTAGGTGCTTTCTATCTGGGGAAGGCTCGGAACAAACATATATGCTCTGCCAGGGTTGGGTGGGCTATATTTCCCCTCTTCCCCTTATTTCCCGGATCCAGCTCCGAGTATAGCCGGGGCAGTTCGATCCCATTCAAGCGATATTTTTACTTCACCAACAGAAGAAGTACAAATCTATTTGATCGAGATGCTCTTTTTCCATTAGGACCTGCGGGAGTAGGCAGCCAATTGAGAAAGCTTTGGTGTTCCCAATCCGAGTATAGTGTCCCCAAGTTATAACAAGCTCTGGTGCCCCCAAGTTACTAAGTTAGCAAGCTGACTAGTCAAGCTGGACTGGGATCGTTCTCCAACCTATGCTTTTTCACAAACAAGAGCTTCATTGTTCCTGAAATGAGAGTTGACGGGATCAATAAATTCAATGGTTGAAGTGGAATGCCCACTTACTTTCATATTGTGTTGTAAGATTCCCATTCCAAGAGAGACACTTGGTCACTTTTTCTAGTTGGTCCAGAGAGCAAGATGGATCATTTTGAAACGAGAGCGAGATAGCAATGGATTAGATTCATGGATGATATTTCCACAGATTGCGACTCCCATCTATTTTATCTATGTGCGCTTCTAATCTCCAAATCGAGTCGAGTCTCTTTTTTATGTAATATATGTAAAACGCCCTATGCCCCTAATCAAAAATGCTCAAAGATGGCCTTGATGGAATACAGCAGATCCCTTTTTTTACCCCGTAGCGGGGGCATAGTAAGGGCTAGAAACAAGTAAGCGAGCGAGCTGCTTCCCTTCGAGATATATCACTCGGCGTCTAATGGAATCGCTTCATTCCTTTCTTCAAGGTCTTCATAAACGAGGTTAACTAGGTCCACTGTATCTGGCATTCGAACTAGTTCTACAACGGCTTATGCTGGAACATCAATAGTTGTAACATGTGCTTATTATAATATATTATTACCCTATATTATTATGTGGAGTCTATCTCCTTTTCCAATTCCATAGCCTATTTAAGATCCCCCGGTTGCAGAGAGACAAGCAGTAGAGAAGGTGACATATTATCCAGTGGCGGGGGTAAGTTTAGTTGGCTAATTGCATGAGTCAAGAGAACGAGAAGGTTCGGCTGGGCATACATAAAGGTGGGCACAAAAAGAATTTCGATCAGGAAAGCATAACATATAGGATCCAAACACAGGTCAGGTTGCACTCGACTACGACCGCTTGGACATTATATCATCCCAGAAGTAAAGGAGGCTAATATAAGGAGGGCAGGTGAAGCGCTTGATCCCGATCCAATTGCGGAACTCATTGACCCAGAAGCAATTAATCCATTTGCAGAGGCGAGAGCACTCCCACCTGTTCACGGGCGGAAGATCTTAAATTGAATATACTCCAACTCCTATCACTACCTATGCCCATGCCTTTGCTGCTGAAACTGGATCACTAGCATCATCAACCGTATAAACTGCCTGTGATGTTGGATCCGGAAGGAATGCTAGGCTTAAACTCCTTCCTTCCTTTTGGCTTTCGATCTCGAACAGCTTACCTTGCCATTGCTGGTGGTGCTTAAATACCTGGAACTCATGCTACTGGCTCAGATGCTTACTTTGGTGCTATAGGTGGGTCTGGGTATCGATCTTCTTACCGAGGTGGTGGTTAACCAGGTGGTGGATAAGCTGGATAAGCTGGATCAATTACTGAATCATCTGCTTCAACGAATGCTTCTGGAATTGGAAGGGATGCACCTAGAGACGGAAGAAGGGATGCATCTGGGTCTCGATCATAAGGAACTGGATAAGGAACTGGGTCAACCGGATATACTTCTACTAGGTAAACTATGAGTGCTTCTACGGATGCTTCTGGACGGACTATATCTTCTACTGTCACTACTCCAGTGGGGTATGGATCTTTGACTGAAGCTACTGGTCCTGGATAAACGTGTGCTTCAACGGGCTCTGCTTCAAGCTCTCGAGATGGATCTAGATCTTGCTCACGAAGGTATGGGTCTTTATCTATAAAGTAATAATCCCGATCACAAGCATCAGTATATGTGACTCAGTAAACTGCTTCACCGACAGAATTAACAGGGTACGCTGGGCAAGATGGTAGGGGATCTGGGTCTCGATTTGGAAGGTATGCTACTAGGTATGCTACCTTTGCTCTAGGTATCTATGCCTATCTAGTTTATACTATTGCCTTTGCTCTTGGAACAGGAAGGGGTGTTACGGACTCTATAAATGGACGGGGTGCCGTGGGCTTAGATGCCTCCGCCTTTGCTTCTCCCGTAGCTTCTGTCTCTGCTACTTATGGGTATGGATCTGCTATATATGGATATAAAGCCGCGCGAAGGGAAGCTTTGACTAGTAATGCCTATGCCTCTAGGACTAGTGCTGGGTCACCAGGGTATAGATATGAAACTAGATCATCGATTGGACCTGGATCTGTAAGGTATGCTACTGATGGGTAATTTGGATAAGCTATTCGTGCTGCTGATGCTGCTACTAGGTATGGATCTCTATATAGATCTCGATCTGGAACAGCATAGTATTGGTCTCGCTTACGATCTTTATCTGGAAGGTACGCTAGACGAAGTGGTAGTGGGTAAGCTAGGGCGGGAAGGGATGCTAGACAAAGGGGTAGTGGATAAGCGGATAGTGCTGATGGAGAAACTGCTCCTGTTGGGTATGGAACAGCTCGTGCTGCTGTCTCTGCTTATGCTGCTGGTCTTGGACTTGCTCCTGCTCTTGGGTTTCGATCTCGATCTGGATCTTCACCTGGATCCTCCGGAGCTGGATCACGCTCATCAGGCACTGCATCCGGAGCATCTGGAACATCTGGAACAACTACAAGAACCAAAACTGGAAAAGCTACAGGCTAATATGGATCTGGGTCTCTATCTCGTCCTGGAACTGCTCTTGGAGCTTTAACTGCATCTTGAACTGCTTCAATAGCTTCAATGGATACTGCTGCTAGCTTTAGATCTTATCTATATACAAGACATACTGGTGCTTGCTCTGCTGCTGGTGCTACTGGATCAACTTATGGATCGACTGAATCAACCAACCTATAGCTCTGGATCTATAGGTTCTGTATATTGCTCATTAACTGGATATCAATATGCTTCCTCTGTCCCTGCCTTCGTTACTGCTTCTGTCTTTGATATGAGTCTAGATCTGCTGTAGGCTATGGCTGGTACTGAATCAACAGAGGCGACTGATTCAACTGCTTCATTTGGACCACCTGTCTCTGCTCCTTCCTTTGATGCTTATAGATCTACTACTGGTGTATCTGGCTCACAATCTGGATATGTATCTGGATATGGAACCTAGCGAAGTGAAGCTGCTACTGATGGATTTGGATCTATATCTATATCGACTGGATCAACTAGGTAAACTACTTATGCTGTCTCTATATACGATGCTATTGGCGCTACTTTGACTGGATCGACTGGTTAATCTGGACCTGGATCTGGGTATGTATCTGCTAGGTAAACTAGTACTGGGTCTCGCTCACGAAGGGATGGATCTCGAACAGGCTATGTTATGGCTGCTGATGGCTCTCGCCTTACGAATCTAATAACGGCAGTATTTGTCTCTATAAACCAAGCTATATACACTATATACGAGCTAATTCTCTTTAGAAACAAATTAGAAACAAGAGAGAATAAAGCAATAAAATAAAGCAATAAGCAAGTAAGAAAGCCAGAAGAAAGCCAAGTAACCAAGCTAAGAACACAGACAACAGGCTAAAAAAGCTAGTCAGTAAACAAGTAGGTAAACAAGCTAGTAACAAGCCAAGATCAAGATTCTCTCTATATTATATATAATATACAAGCTAATTCTCGTTATAATAACCAAGCAATAAGCAAGCTAGGCAAGAAAGGCAATAAGCTAGGTAATAAGCTAGAAAACGACGTCGCAATAAAACAACTAGGCAATAAGAAGCAATAATAACTATAGGCAATAAGCTAGAAACAAGCAATGTAATAAGCTAGAAGCAATAAGCCAATGTAAGCTAGCTAGTCTAAATTTTAGAAAGCAACAAGCGATAACAAGCTAAAACTAAGTAGTTAGGCCAGAGCTGATAATTTGGAAGGATTTTTAATCTCATGAGTTCTGCTTGGATGATGCTGAATGAATTGACAAGCTTTCCTAGGCTGCCAAATTAGGTAAAATCAGTCTTTTTGGTACGAAATACACAAACCAATTCACCTGTTTCAATTGCTTCTCCCACAGATTACTTGTAAGCACAGACTGCAACCCTGAATAAGCCATGGAAGCAAGCTAGTATCCTTGCAAAAAACACAAATATAGCCCGCAGTTCTTGACCCAATTACAGATCCAATTGGCCGAGTGAAAGCAGCATCTATAGTGTGTTCCGAGATTTTTCACATTCCAGGCGTAGTTTCATTTCCAGGTCGTGATCGAGATCGAAATATTGGTTCGGGAGCTTCAAATTCCGTTTATGATGATCGTTATTCAGTTTATGCTTTTCGTGATCGGGATGAAGAGCCAGATGTTCCAGATCAAAATTATGATATCCTATCATTACCCGGCCTAGTAGCCATTACTTTAGATTATTATCTTTAGTTTCATTGTGCTTCTGATAGAGACTTCGATCTTTATTCTGTTAAATCTATTAAAGATTCATATCCAGTTACTAAGTGAATCCGTAGCTATAAGTAGCGCTACCGCCAGCATAATAATAGACAGAAGCAAAGGTGGTAAAGGGGACTACCGGGAGTGGAACCACAGCTCAATCTAATTTGAATCATTTCATAATATATCGCACCATTCAAAGCGCATTCAAGGTCAACTACTGGGTCTCGCTCTAAAAATGGAATTATACGGGATGCTTAAGCTAGTGGATCAATAACTGGCTTTCGATCTGTAACTAGAGGATCTGAGGCTGTTGGTGGTGACTGTGTTGCTAGTGATAGTGCAACTTTCACCCCTGCGATGAGGTAAACAATAGGTTGTTCTGCCGGATTTAATATGAAGAGGATGGGGAAGATGCTGGTTTATTCACTGCTGTTCCTAGTGGTGCTGTTCTGGATAAACTAATGTTCCTACGCTGGGTGCTGCTTTGTTCCTTCTTCCTGACTGGGCGATGTGCTGGCTCTTTAACAAGCTATCAAACTGAAATAGATGCTTCTGTATTCCTATATGCGACTGGAAGACCTGAACCGGGGTATTGATGATATGGGCAAGGTGTTGATTGACTTGGTTAGCCCTCTAACTGGAGATGGTTCAACTCCCGGTGGTTCTAGGCCATAAAGGGTTTCAACTGAATTTGAAATTGGTGGGACGGGATCTTAATCTGTGATTGGCTCTGCTCCCTTGATCGATATTGATAACCTGCATGAGTATAATAGCTATTAGTATACCCAATAGCTGAAGAACCAGTTGATAAGAAGAGCTAACCCGCGGCGTTGGGGTGAAGCTCTAGCTGGGTTGGCTAATAGGTACCCGGTCAATATTTGCTAATTTGTAGAGGGAATAAATAGCTTATGAGCCGGGGTTTCTTCATTACTAAGTGGTTGGGAGGCATCGATCCTGCGGATCTCCGCCCCTGTGTTTCTAATAGAGAAATATGCTGTGTAAAAGCTAGTGATTATAGGGAATAGGTATTATGATAGCAAAGGAGGAGATGGATCGAAATGATGGCTAACGTGATGGTAATGCTATGAGGAACAAACAGCTTAGATATTGATTTGGTGAAGCCCCGAGGTTGAGATGAACAGTTAAAGGTGGTGGGCTAAAAGTTCTAATTGACGTATAGGGGTGATTTCCTAGTGAAATGAGGTTAGTTGGGCATTAGGGGTGTTCCTTTGTTTTGAGTAATGAATGAAGATTGTTGTTCCTGCTCGACCAGAGAGAAATATGGGTATCATTCATAGAGAAATCTAAGTTTAGGGATTGGGCTTCAAGTATCTAATTTCCCTAAGTACAGTTTCGGGCTACAAGGTGTTAAAAGCATGGAATTCCTAGACTAATAGAGCTAAGATTCTTTCTATTCCTCTACTAAGACTAAGTAAGATATTATTTAATTACTAAACTAATATAAGCCTAAGTATAAGATTCCTAATTGAGAGTAGATAATGCTACTAATAGAGGAGTCCCTTATAGTATTGATTGAAGCAACACTACCAAGAATGACTAAGAGAGTCTAATAGATTCTAAGTAGAGTATGAGTAAGTCTAAGATTAGTATGAGGAATATAATGATATTCTACTCTATTAATCATTTTAGTATTATAAATATATGCACTATTATATAATATATTAGGAATCTAAAGGATATTATACTCGATTATTTCTTTTAGTATGAGGTATTTTATATCCTGCTCCTTCATCGACTGGATCTGGTTCATTGACTGGATCACCAACCCCGTCTACTGACTCTGTTATCTTAACTACCTATATGGGGATATGGTTATGGATATGCTACTGGGTCTCGATCTCGAAATGTATCTGTACCTGTCCTTGCTTATGATGCAACAGGCTCTGCTGCCGTCTCCTCTCCCGTCTTTCCTCCTGGTTACTTCTACGGTCTAATTTATACTTTATCGGTTGCCTTTGATGCGCTTGCTATTTCTACCTTTACCTTTATCTCTGCTCAATGTCCGGACTCTGTCTGTATGCGATATCCAGGGGCGCTTAATACTGCTTATTTATATCGCTGATTTGCTCGAGATGTTACCGGGCCGGGTAACGAATACTGCCTCCCCAACTTAGACTTTCTCCTTTGCTTTAACTGCTCCTTATGGTGGAAAAAAAAACTACTACGAGAGCCAGCAGCAAGTGGAGGGGTCAGCAAAGGAATACTAACCTGCTACCAATTACGGAAAATGAAGCCAGAAATACATGCATATTTGCCACGAGTGTTCCGTAAAGGTGTGAATCATACGGCCAATACATAGATCAGTTGGATAATCAATCACGATAAAAAGATCACGATGCCCACCTACGTCCCTTTCCACGGGGAGGAGAGCACTTCTCCAGCCTGTGACCTACGAAGGGTGAAAGCACTGACAACAAAAACTAGAACCGCCGCATGGAGCTATCATTTTTAGACATTTATGGCCATTTCCAAGCCTCTTTTTTCGGGCCCTGTAAGGAATCTATTTCTGGCCGAGAGGAAAAGAGGGTCTCTCCTATAGGGAAAGGACTCTATTGAATTTGTAGGTCTTCCGTGCCTATCAAAAGCTTCCTTGCCCAAAGGGAGGAGCACTTCTTTCATCTCTTTAAGGCAGGCCAGAACACTCATTGTTGAACCCTAAAGGCTCGAATAATGACTATTCTGTTTGCCTTCTACAAACCTGAGCAGTAATCCCTACATTTGTCTCTCATCCTGGCTTTCCTCACTGTTTAAAAGAGGCCGGGATCCTAACGAAGTGGCTTCCTTCTATATCTTCTTTCTACTAGTTCTGCTCTAAGTGATATCACATCTGACTTGATTCCTCTTACTGGGTCTAGGTTGGGATTCGTAAGCCCCACCAAGGTGCTTGTTGGTTATAGTGGCCAAAGTAAACGTGTGAACGCCTACGTGACCTAGCCTCACCGAGCCCATCTACAGACCCTTTCGTTGGTGCCCATTTGCAAGCCCCGTTCGTTGGTGCTCTCCTGACCCTGTGTGCCTCCCTTGGCACCACTCCCCTGGGGCCTACAGTTCGAATAGTATTAATAGACCTCCTAGCCCACAACTGCCGACCGATCGTCAACTAGGTAAAGGCTTCCCATCGAGTGAGCAGCGCTTAAGAAATATCGGACGGCAGAGCTCCGATTCACCTTCGCTTTAGGCAACCTTTGGAGACTGTCGGCGAACGACTTAACGGCTTAACGGCTTCTTCACGGAGTAAGCCTTTTTAAGATACTTTGATCTCAGAGCTATCATCTTTTGTGAAGAGCTCTTGAGTGCCATACAGGGAAAGCATGGTCCCTTCCAAAGGGTTCGCCATGGACCTGTGACCTTCTAGATTTAGACAGGTTCACCTTGTAACCTTTTCAATCTAGGCCGGTCAACAGTGAGTGACTCGTAGTGACCAAAGGCCCTACCCTGAAGACTCACCCTTGGCTTACTGGTATGGCTCAGCGTTCGGTCTTTATCCATCGGTTGATCCCGAAGACCGAAAAGAAAGGCCTCTGTTCTATCTCCCAAGAAAGAGCAAAAGGGGGCCTTCTTCTCTAGTTTGAAGGATCTCCACTAGGAATTTATTGCTCACCTGACCTTGGAGAGTGAGGTACCGGGCCACCAGTATTCTTTATATGTGGGAAGAAAGATCAAAGACCCCATGGCCCAGCCCTTATTTCACATGACTCCTAATAGGCAGATTGTGAGCTTTTTTCACCACGGTATGTCTAGGTATCCTCCTCCATAAGACCTTCTCGCCTAAGTAGTCCGGTTAGGTCTTCGTTAGGACCGATCGCCGGGAAACGCCCAGGGACGAGCGAGACACTGAAGATCTTTTGGCCTTAGTCTCAATGACCCACTTAAGGCCGCTAATAGCGGGTACCTCATGGGCACTCCTAATCTCATCGTATCAAGTGGTCGCGATACTGCGGGGGTAATAACCTCGTCCATTTAAGTTCAGCCGAAGATCTTTCATGTCCCTTCTCCCTGGCCACGTAAGTCTTACCTTCTTCTTCCCCTTAGTTAACTCTGGGAGTCGAACCCAAATTGCAGCTACGAAGGTAATGAATTGAGAGCAGTGGACCATCGTTGGGCAGCTTGGTCAGGGCTGGTTCTTATGGCCCGTGTTTAGGTCTGCTTCCACCTCACGATTTCTTAGATGGGAAGGAAGGCGAATACTATGTTACCCAGGAGGGCAGGCCAGTACTTACCTCCCTTACCGGCTTAAGAACCTACCTTTTTCAGATATTTCCTAACCTGCTCCTTTCTTTTTGACCGATGGGAAGTTGAACAAAACAGAAAAGGAACACTGATAATTATAAGTACTAGTGAGCAGCCAGATCTAAATAGTCTGCCTGGACTCAGAGCAGATCCCATCCTGATATTCCATCAATAGTCACTCTCCAGCTCCCAAAAGCAAACCTTCCTTTGACAGTTAGTCTGCCAAAGTGTTCAGTTCCCTATAGATGTGCATAAATGTGATGTGAGTAAACTGATGTGAGTTCACCTTCAATTGTTCAGCAAGTGCTTTTAGTTAAACACATTGAATGATATGTTCATTGTTCATCCACTTTATTACCAGCATGGAATCTCCAGAAACCTGAAGCTGCAATACATCTTTAGACAAGGCCAACATCAAGAGAGATCGTATGGCCATCAGCTCGGCATAATTATTTGTCCCTCTACCAAGGTTTGCTTTAAATTGGACAAATTCGCTGTCTTATAGATATAAGACCCCCCAATACTAGATTTTCTGGACCTTTACTGGCCCCGTCGAATAAACCCCAAGGAATGGTCTTATCTATAAGGATCTCCCCTATCTGTCTGGCCTCAGAAACTTTAGTAGTCATTCTGTAGTGTTGAAATAAAGAACAAATTTGTGCAAATACTTGAAAGGTTTTAATATGTCTATCTTCAAACAGTAAAGCATTGCGCGCCAACCAGATACCCCATAAAGCAAGGAAATGAACTGACCTATACTCCTTCACAGCCTAAATTTGAAACCAAATCCTCAAACAATCTTCTATATTCAAGCCCTGCCAGAGATTAGGGAATCCATACCACTGAACAATGTCACTCCAAATCTGCTGGGCAAATGGACACTTGATGAACAAATGTGAAATATTTTCATCCTCAGAAATACACATGATACATATGCTAGGGCCTTGCTTATTCCTTTTCTGGAGTATATCCCAGGTCGGAACCCTGTTCCTTATTGCCAGCCACATGAACACCTTAGTCTTCTTTGGCGCCTTGACCTGCTATATTTTTTCCCACCACCAGCATTTATCCTGAACCACCTCGCCCTGCATTGCTCGATAACCCAACTCGGCTGTATATTGACCAGCAACCTTGCCCCCCCTCATCAATAAGTAACTTGGACAAGCGATTTCATTCCTCACCCTCCTTCCTCAGGTGAGCGATTTCATTCCTCACCCTCCTTCCTCAGGTGAGCGATTTCATTCCTTGATTTCTTCCCCTCAAAGAGATAGCTCAGGTAAGGGTTTGAACGCTCACCCCAATCCCTTGGGTGAGGAGCCTACTAATGGATATTTTTATTGGGAAGGGCAGGAGGAGTCCGGCCAAGTCCGTAAGGTCATATCTCAGAGCCTTACCTTATATAAGTGTTATAGCTGGCTGATTGGATATGTTTATTGGACATGAGGAGACCGATCAAACCCGTAGGTAATAGCTCGGTCTTACCTAAGAGCATGAGTTATAGCTAGCTTACCAAGAACCAGGCTGGTTAACGGTATCATCTCGCTCTAAAGGCATCTCCCCAGATAAGTGCTCTCTCACTGTCTCATCAAAATAGCAGGAATATGGGTCTTCTCAAGTTGGCATAGCGTATATATATATATATAACAGTTGGCATAAGGTGGGTTGAACAGACTGCCCAAAGGTCGGGTTTCAAAGACTGCCCACAAAGGTCGGAACAGACTGCCCACAAAGGTCGGAACAGACTGCCCATAGTACGAAAAGACTGCCCAAAGGTCGGGGACTGCCCAAAGGTGAGGTGATAAGACCGCCCAGAGGTAAGGTGATAAGACCGCCCAAAGATGAGGTAACTGGTTAAGTTCTTCGTGAAGGCCAGGTGCGGGTCTTGATTCGGTCTTCCCTAGTGAGTGGAAGAAGGAAGCCGATCTCACTCCGCAGGTATTGATTCGGATCTCCCCAATAACATAAGTAAGAAGCTCTCCGGATATAGTCTTACAGTCTTGTCCCGGATCTCCCTTATAACATAAATAAGAGGCTAACCGATCTCAGTCTGCGGGTCATCATTCGGAATGTGAAGCCCACCCAACTACAGACAAGAACTAGGCAGTTAACGGGCTTACCCCGCTGTATAGCCATTTCCCTAGAGAAATGCTCTATGACTGTCCTATTCGAATAGCTGTAATCAGAGCTCTCTTCCCCAGCATTTCCCCTCGTTAGCTGCTCCAGAGCTGCACCACTTAATAGCGGTAATCAGGGCTATCTCCCCCAGCGTCTCCCCTCGATAGCTACTCCAGAGCTGCACCAACTAATAGTAGTAATTAGGGTCTCTTCCCCGCTTCTTTCCCCCAGATGGCTGCTCTTTCACCGCCTCGTCACCTTAGCAGTACTCTGGGATCTCTCCCAACCCTAAGTCACTAGATAGCTTGCTCCTTAACTGCCTCATTCTAATAGCAGTTATTAGAGTTCTCTCCTTGATCGTCAATAGTAAATCTTTAGTGGGAAAATGACCAGGAATGTAACAAAAGTACCGCATCGTATAATGAATCGTGTTCCGAAATTCGCATCAACTGGTCTAATCAACCACGAGATAGGACACGAGGATCCCAGCCGGGGTAGCGTGATTCTCACGGCTGGCAACCCTGTATACGGGGACCAAAAAAGGGTATACGATTGATGGCACCCAGTCTGGGGCGTTATAGAGCACTTTCGATCGCAAGGAAAGACATAGCAATCGGATTCTTTCTCTAGCGGAAGGTAAAGTAACAGCAATCGGATCAAGTGATGCTGGTGGTGAAGAAACGCTTTGGCTGCCTATGCTTCTTATGGCTCTCGAACAGACTCTGTATATGGATATGGGACTGGATATGCTCGAACAGAAGAATCAACTACTGGATCTGCTTAAACAACTGGATCAAGGTCAACAACTAGGCGGCGGGTCTACTGCTCTGGACCTTTAACTGTTCCTTCCACCTTCGCTACGGGTACTTCTGGTTCTCGAAATGGAAGGTATGCGTAAGGCTCTGCATCCCGACCACGATCCTCTGACTCACGAGCATCTGACTCTATACCACTAGCATCTGTCTCTCCTAGCTCTCTAGCCGCCTTTGCTTCCTTCTCTCCTGCTCCTGCCTATGCTTCTGGATTTGGATCTGCTATTGGATATGCTCGAGCTCTAACAGAAGAATCTACTGCTACTAAGTATGCTCCCCCTAGGTATGCATCTGGTTATGCTATTGGATTTGGATCTGGATCTGGATCTACTGATACTGAATCTTCTGCTTCAACAACGGGGTCTGCTGCTGCTTATGCCTTTGCCTTCGTTGCAGGGTATTTAACTCGATCAACAGGTTCTTAATCTACCCTAGCTACGGCGTCTCTACTTCGACCTGCTACTAGTGGGGGTGCTGCTCTAGCTATTGAACCCGCGGGTGCTACCTTTGCTTCTGTGGATGGAACCAGATCAACCGTCCCTGCTACTTTCGATCTCGATATGGATTTCGCTCACGGACGAATATCGATCACGATCAGGAACATCAGAATCTTTAGCTCGCTAAGGTAAGAATATCACTCATCAGGATCTGCCTCTCGATCTGGTCCTTCTGGTCCTGCCCTTGCTCGCTTCGGTTCTGCTCCTGCTTGCAACGCGGGTATCAATCTGGGTCTAGATCTTCTAAAGCTATTGAACCAACAGGATCAACCGAATCCACTGCTGAACCAACTGTATCTACTGCACCTACCCTTGCTCCTGCTGCTTTCATGGCTCACTTTGCTATTGCTGCGTATGGATCATGATCATAAGGAACTGGATCACGACCACGAGCATCAGACTCTATACCATGAGCATCCGACTCACCTCGATCACGAAATGGAGCTGGCTATCTATAGGCATCAACAACTGAATCGACAGAATCAATAGAATCACGTATATGATGTGCTGCTCTTGCTGCTTCTTCTTGGCTGAATAAGCTGCTTTATCTACAGAATGAACTGCTGCTTCTCTAGTAGTAGCTACCCTTGCTTCTCGCTCTCTAACCGGCCGGATCAACTGATGCTGGGTAAGCTGGATCAACGGATGACACTGATGGTGGGGTGCCGCCCTTGCTTCTGCTTCATCGACAGGATCAACTGTATCGTATAAAGATGTACCCACCTTTGCCACTAATTTATTAGAAACCTTTTCGCGGCTTTCTATAAGCTCTAAATGGATCACGATCACGAGTGAACCACGAGCATATGAATCGACTGAGTCAACTGCTT
>Ga0228600_1000026_pt1 | contig 18960 bp, 10 predicted proteins | sample CRU5metagenome_FD_182730 | JGI IMG/M metagenome (GOLD analysis project Ga0228600, IMG submission 182730) | Spruce roots microbial communities from Bohemian Forest, Czech Republic - CRU5 | ecosystem: Host-associated > Plants > Roots > Unclassified | place: Czech Republic: South Bohemian Region... | reverse complement strand
GGCGGGAGGTATCGCTATGAACCCTTATATTCTCCGGGCGGGATGGATGGCATGACATTAAACCACCCCTTACTACTGTGTTTACGAACTACCTGCCCTTAAGACCTGGTTGCCCTAGACCACTTGGAGGAATGAACACTTAGTTAGTTGGTACTGCTGCTATGAACCCTTGTATTCTCAGGACGCAGACTACCTTACCCTAGCTTAACTTTTAATGCATCAGCTAAGAATGATGCTTCGTATGGAGGGAGGCATGCTAGTCATGAACTCTTTATCCTTGCCTTACCTTTGATTAAGCCTTACCATACAACCTATCCACTGGAAGACCTAGACCTCCTACTGAATGAAGCGCTTAAGCAGGTACGGTACAGCTAGAGAGAGACCCGAGCAGAAGGGCATGGCATGAAGATGGCTGGCATGAAACAACCTCACCCTTCCCTATTACTTATGGATGTGGTTACTCACTACCTGTACACCTTAAGCCCTATACCACAACTGAATGAGGCGCTTAAGAGGTACCACCATTTTCACTTCTCTTATCAGCAAGCTCTTATCAGGACGAGTTCAGACTACCTTATACTACTTACTTTTAATGCATCAGCTACAAATTATGCTTCGTAGTTTAGGGGAGGCATCATGCTAGTCATTCACCCGTTACCCTTACCTTACCTTTTAGTGTATACAACCTCACCTTCAGGGTTAGACATGTTTGCCCTATACCACGAACTTCATTAAGCGCTTAAGAAGGTACGTACGGTACAGCTAGAAAACCGGGCGGAATGGAATGGCATTGATGGCATGGGATGACACAACCCTACCTTTACTGATGTGTTACCATATCGGGCACTCACCATACGACCTAGACCTGTTTGCCCTAGACCACTTTAGGAATGAATCGCTTAAGAGGTACAACTATTAGACCCGGGATGGCACGGCACGGCACGGCTGGGAGTCTTTATTCCTGCTTGATCGGACAAGGAAGGGAGGGGCAACCGACGGAATGGATGGGATGGAGGGCATGGAATCACCTGACATGCTATAATTAAGCTAAAGCCCTAAAGCAAAATGCGAATTTGAGACCCGGCCGGATGGATCCAATATGCCTCGGACACCCTAGAAACCAGGGTTTTATATATCTCAAATAGCATTTCAGTACGTTTTTGGAATTCATTCACGGACCTGACTTGGGTGCCTGCCTCCAACCTGATGCCTGTTTCAGATGGGGATCACTCCGTGCCTCAACTTTCAATATCAGGCCTTTATATATTTAGTTATACCACCCTTTCAATTTGTTGCTACGCTCCTCATTGTTTCTTCTTTGCTCCGCACCTCAACTTTTGTGTTTAGATTCTTGGAGCACCCCACCGGAATCTTCTGTGGAATATGCACAGGAAAGGGACTAGAATTCATAAACCTTCTCAGGACCACTAGTGCTATTTACCGCTACGCCCCTGCCTATTCGCCTTAACTGTTACCTCCTACAACCCACCTGCCTTCATCTTACAACTTACCTTTGGAATGAATGCCCCAAACATACAGCATTCACTAGCTAGCTTACATTACACTTACTTAATTAATATCCTGGGTACCACTATTTAGATTCGTGGGGGCACGAGCAGCTTCCAGATACGATTGATGAATTAAGACAGCAAGCATCGCCAGTAGATGAATGGATGGATCCCAGTCCACATTGAGATAATATCATCCCAGCCAGACCATAGGATATTCCTACTTGACTTTCATGTGAGTCCCTCCCTTATTGATTGGTCCGGCCGAGCCTTGCTTATACGATTCAGGAATTGAAACTGCACTGCATAGACTTACCTTTATTTCATTTAATGCCTGCTACCCACCTGCATAGATAGTTACCCACCGTACTACCTAGACCTTTTATACCTGTACCACTTGAATGAATCGCTTAGGAGCCACTGCTAGAGACCTTTTAGAAGCACCGGATGGATCACCTTACCCTCACTGGACTACTACTCAACATACTTACCACTCATAATACCTTTAAACACATTAGCTTTTGAACCTTCTATATACGTTATTTATGATACGTTATTTATGGAATCACACTTGCTTTCAGATGCTGGCTGCTGAGTACCACTAGGACTATTGTCCCGGCCGAGCCGATACGATTGATTCAGTAATTAGAACCAACTACATTCTAGGAATAGAACCACCTGCCTTTCATTTCATGCCTGCTACCACCTGTTTTTTCTCTTTAACAACCTATAGATACTCCCTCACCCTACCTTTGTTATCCCTAAGCCCTTGCCTCACGAATTTTTGTAGGAACGGGCTTAACCCCTAGATATGCTTGGAGCAAATTAGGAGGCTCCGAAGGAGAAAGATGGAAGAACCTCTGATCTTCTCCGATTAGAATAGCCTGAAGATTCAGTCGCTTGGAGTCTTTTTATAGAAGGCCCTCCCTTAAGCCCTGGAGCCGGGAAGAGGGACGAACTGAACCAAGCCTACTAGTTCGAAGTTAACACCCTCAAGTTCAGGAGCTTCGTGAGAATAGAATAGGTCCGGGGGATATGTTTTGCTTGCCCTATAATGTAGACCTGGGTGGGGCTGGTGTCCGAGTTCTGCTTTGTCAATATGTGGGAAGGAAGAACTTCAAGATTACCGTAGTTCAAGGTGCGCCAATAAACCTCACCTCGGGCTCGGTAAGCCCTTCGGAGAACACCTCATGGATCTGGCTCTCCTCATGAAAGAACAAATCTATCTATCCAGTCCCGAAGCTAGTTTCAGATCCTCCTGTTCGATATGCTACCTCTACTCACTTTCGAATCCGGACAGTCTGTGGTTTGGTTATATACGTAATATGATGGATGGAGTTAACATGCATTCAGGTAAGTGTCATGTGTAGTCAGCAGGTAACCGGATCAGTTAGACAATGGATCAGAGATCAGTTGGGATGGAGATGCGTTCCCTTCTTTGCTTGGTAAGTAAGTGAAGTTAAGTAAGTAACTCCATAAAAATGAGTGAGTGATAATGAGACTCCTTACTTGCCTCACCCTCATTCAGTCAGAGCCGTCAGTTTTTGTGCGATTAATTTGGCACTTTGATTCCTTCTTCTATCTCCATTACACCACAGTTGGTTATTCTTTCTTTGAGATGAACAGATGCCGAGATAAACACAATGTCTAAGTAAGAGCGGGGACCTGCCTGGGAGCACCGGATCTTGATGAGGCAGGCGTTCATTCCTACCTATAGTATTCATTCGCTGGAACCAGGCTCCGAGTACGTCCAAAGAACGCTCCCTTTGGCAGACCTGGTACGAGTTCAAAGATAGAGATAGATGTTCATTTTGAATTGTTCCGGTAGGTGAAAAGGTGTTCCGGTTCATCTAGGTAGGTTCAAATACACTTGGAAAAGTTAGGTATTAAATTTGATTTTCTTGGGGGAAACTGGCCAATCTCAATTTCGGTGACCACCAACCATTCACATTATCCAATCCGGGCCAGTCACATATTTGTTTGGGGTTTTTTCCTGTTCTTGCAAACCTTCCGCCAGGATAGAACACGCACAACAGGTGCCGCAGAGTCTATGTATATTTTTTCACTCCAACCAAGAACGTGAGTCGGTGTTCGGCGATCAAGATAGCATTCTCAAACGAAGTGTTGTTATTACTAGCAATTCCTCCACCTTCTGCCATGCCATATGTTCCATCCCACAAATATTTCTCTTGCTCCACATTCCTTCACATGAGGAAATGTGAATGGGGACACGAAGTCTCGAATCTCCTCTACACTATTGTTTTCTCTGCCCCAAAAGCTCTGCACAACAACTCAACTCACATTCGTCCACCTAGCATTATTATAAATGACTAAAAGCGGGGGAGGGATGCGATGCGGGATCCTTTCCCTTTTCACATTCATTCTTCATTTGCACTATGCTTGCCCTTTGCCTCCACATTAATCAGTGGCACACTTAGACTTTCGTGAGTTGATAAGAGTAAGAACCCTGCCTGCCTGGCGGAAGCCCTGGAGGAATGAATAAGGGGCCCTGCTGTTTCTTTCTTCCCCCCTCGGTGAGGAATGGCATCAATGAATCTATCCGATAAGGCTTCTGCCTCTTACTTCCAATTCCAGCCTGATGGCTGCTACTTATCAGCTTTAAGGCCAATTGAATCTGTCTTCATGACTAGCCCATGCACTATAGAGGGGGGCTAATTACCGAAATTAGAAAAGTCAATACGTTCAAGTCTCTTCAAGCCAATTAAAATATCCAATAAGCCCGGTTACACGCATGCAGTCAGTCATAAGGCCCGCCCCTCTTAGGTAACCCACCCCTTTATATCTATATCTATACATATCTATATAGATACATATAGATATAGATTCGGAAGGAAGCATTCGACTTTACTACATCCTTCCATATAATATGGATCGATCAAGGTAGAGCATCCCTTCGCTTGATCGACCGGAGCTCCCCTTCTCCATGTCTATGCGACTGGCATAAGTTACACTGGTGTGGAGGGAGGTGAAGTAAGCATCATACCGAATCTCCCTACTTCCTTTCGCGCTACTATGGTTGGTTATTCGATCTACGAAGTTACACTTCTTCGACGAGAGATGGGAGGTGACTCATAAATGAAGGGTGGGGCTTCATAGGGGAGAATGGGGATCCGATGAAACCATATTAGGCGCTAGGGGAAGGACCTTTGAGGTGGGGGGAATAATAGATCTTTTCGATCGGAGGGAATAATGGGAAGATGGATGACGCGTCAAACACTATTGCAGGGAGTATGGTAACAAGACTGGGCTGGGGAGTGGAGTACGCTGGCTTACAATCGAAGGACTTTGGTGGGGAATAGAAACATGGGAGTAGTCATTCATTATGGTGAATTTCCAGCCCGAAGTATGTAACCGACCGGTACAGCAAGGGAACAACGCCTGGAGAATGAAGTTCAGAAGAATTCATTTATTCCAACCTTCCAGCCAGCACCGACCTTCCGATGCATTCCGATACAGTAGGCCGGCCCCACTGGACTATCGAAGTGCCGTTCTTTAATCTCGTTGCTTAAACACTATCGGCCCATCTCCTTTTAAGCCTCTTAACCCCATAATCGACCTTGCAGTTGAGGGATACTTCTTCCCTTTATTTAAGTCATATCGGGGCTGGTTACTTCTTTTGCCTGGTTCCATTCCCGCCAGGTTAATATCGAAAGCCTTTAAGATTCATGAATGCACCTGTATCCCTCCGTGCACCTACTGCAGATTCGGGCCTCTATGCATGCAGTTGCCTAAACCTCTCCCTAACGAATTGACACCATTAAAGGGAAGCAATGGGATCTCCAACCCGTGCTTCTTTACCAAGCAACGAATTCCATGGAAGGGAAAAAAGGTGCTTGGTTGGTAGATCTAAGGCGACTACTTCGATGCAAGGTGGGAGGATCTATTTACGCGACTACTTGGAAGCTAGAAGAGGATCCAAAAGCCCACTACTTATAGTTATAGTACGCAGGAAGAGCAACTTGATCTATTACCCGTTCTTTATCTATCTGTTTGGGTCCTGACTCTGATTTCTTCTCCTCAACTCGAAATCCAGAGACAGAGGCCAAGTAAAAGATGGTAATAGAAGCGGCGGGGGCATAAGCTTCTTCAACAGCAAAGGCAAAGCCAACGGAAGCATAGATGGCATCAGAATTAGAGACAGATCCTAAACCATTAGTTATAGATCTAGATCTCGTGCCAACAGATTCAGTTGCATAGCTTCCAGTTCCATTTCGAGATCAAGACCCAGGTGCACTACCATCAGTTTAAGTAGCACAGACAGCTAAGGTAGAGACAGCTGAAATAAGGGCATGTGTAGATCCGGTTCCATTTTTTCTAGTCGAAGAAGCATAACCAGCATATAGAGAGGCATAGATGGGAGCATAAAAGCTAGATACGGGGACAGCCGCATTGACTTTCTTTATCTTTACATATAAGGGAAACACACGTGGATCGTGCACATGGTAATCAGGAAAGTCGGTTAGCTAAGGGTTGGTTGATAACGAGATGGAGGGTAGCCCCCAGCAGACAGGAAAGCATATGATAAGGACCGGCCGCTGGAACGAATACACTTACTTTCTGTCTTTTCGACAAGCCTTAGTGTCACGAAGTATTCCTTAATTCCCTATTTACTTACTTTCTTTCCCCTCAAAGGTGTCTACTTGGCGGCCCCTGCCTCTGACTTTCGACGTAGCAAATAGGGGGGTGAACGAAGTACTTCTTTCTTTCCGTTGCCCCTGCCCCTACTTGATACCTCGGGACGCGAAAAGTAGGTAAAGCAGAATAGATTTCGTTATTAACTATTAATACTCGATCGCAGGCGGTTAGAGGCTAGCTCCGCCCAATTCCTAAATCAAGTATATACCGGATAAAACACACTTATATATGTATATGTCGCCATAGAGATATTCTAGACTAGAATGGGGAGGCTCTGAGAAAGTAACTAACCCATCCATTCCATAAAGAAGTAAATAGCTATTAGGGAAGGTCAGCTCTTATTCGTCAAGTAAGTCTGGTCTATTTGAGGAGAAGAAATCAGAGTCAGGACCCAAACAGGTTACATCTGGTCCTGATAAGGAAGGCAGGCAGGTAAGACCAGAACGGATAAGTAAGGACCCGAGAAAAGAACTTCAGCCTTAAGAGCTTATAGTTGGGTAGCTTCTAACAGAGAAGCCTCTTATAGTTGGGTAGCTTCTAACCGTCCAAACTCGTGAGAAATAAGTTCCGTCGTTAAAGCCTATCTCTCGATCTCCCTTTCTTGATTTCAAGCTCTTGGCTTGAATGAACAGTTGAATCGGGCTTGACTTGGTCACTGCGTTCATCAACATTCTGTCTTTCTTTGAGTTATGGGGGGTCTGGATGGAGACTTTGAATTCATAGTTGAATCAATGCCCCTTGCTCTTCGCTGCTTGCTATGAAAGAAAGTATTTTGTTTGTTAATACGTATATGAATGAATGATCAACTCGACCTTAAGACAGGGAGCTGCCTTCGGAGCAAGACCCTGATGCTGGTTGATGATTGATCGGAAAAAGGGCGGGCAACCCAGTCTTCTCACAACACGAGTTGAGCAGCTATGAATTCAAGTTGTCATTTCCACCCTAATGATGAAGACAAGTCCGATTCAGTCTATATAAAAAATAACATTCTTCATGGCCAAAGCAGAAGGATTATATGCCTTAAGTTAAGGCACCGGAACGTAAAGTCGAGGAGAATAAACTCTGTTTATTCAAATGAAAAGCATTCAATCGATCGAGCTACACCCAGGATAAATGAACCATAAAGGAGGTCCAGAGCAGCTGCAGAATGCAGGATTGCCTTGGCTGGGGGCCTTAGAAACAAGTGGAGAAAAGGTAGGTGACGGAATCAACCCCATAGATGGGGGCAACCCTTGAACGAAGGCACTCTCGCCTCTATAAAAAGAAGCTATTTATCCGATTCAATGAATGTCGATCGGGGGTGGGAAGATATAGTAGTTGCCGTCGATGCAGTTTCCGAAGGAAGGAGGGTATACGAAGATCTATTTTCATGTTCCAGTGGACGATAAAATGTTGCTTTATGGGTTCAGCTTTTAATACGTATGTAATATGAATTGGATATATTGAGTTAACCTAAGGCAAGGGGGACTCGCTTCGTTCTCTCTCCTCTCCAAAATTGCTCTTTTGAAGCCGGATGCATTCCACCCGGATGAAGTTGGGGTTGGCCAAACAAACATAATTCCTTTGATCCGAAGCCTTAGCGGACCTTAGAGTGTCGACTGCACTGCTATCTCCCAAGCATGAAATCGCAATCAACCGGTTATATCATCCCCCCCACCCGATCTGCCTTCTTTGCTTTGCCGGAGAGGATCGGCTGAACCCATAGCCATGTCGCTCTTAGACACGTCTCATCCAATCCAGTTGACCAACCAAGCAAACAGCCCGGAGCAGGAGAATATCCAACAAAGCTTTTTAGAATTCAACAAGTCGAGGAGCCAACCCCATCATGTGTTAAGACTGCCTCAGCTCGGTTGGGATTGCTCAATGCTGCCAGCTTCTAAAGCTTCTAATTATCTCAATTCCTTTACTCGGTTGGTTGATCGCCTCTGAACCCTTCCAATCATCGGCACTGACCTTAAAGCAAGCGGGACTTCCGCACCTTCCATCCAGGTTCCTCAACAAGAGGATAAAAGAGGGACCGCACCTTCCATACTGCCTTTCCCGGATAGGATCGGTAGTGATCGTAAATCAATGGGCATGGCCGCCCCTGATCCTTCCTTTTAGAGCCAAGCTTGAAACTGGGGGACTTAAAGGAGAGTGCCGTTCATAGCGATCAATCAATCTCATTCTCATTGAATTCATCCTAGGCCTAGGCAAATGACTCGAATTGTCTCCATAGTTGGGGTGGGAAGCACTAACCAGAATTGAAAGAGGGCAGGAAGAATGCAAAGCTGCGACTGAACCCCTTCGCTCTGGTCTTATTTGCCGGTATTGGGACTATGCCCCTGGTTTCGATCTCGATTCTTAGAGCAATGAAAGCGGTTAGCAGCAAGAAGAAGGGCAGGCCGAAGGAGCAAGGAGACCCGGAGAAGCTTACCTTTATTCGATTATGTCCACCGATGGATGGCAACTAGAGTGATTGAACCCCCAATTCTGAAGACTTCAAGTCGAACCAATGGTTTTATTTCCCAATGCTGAAATGCTGAAGCTGGCTTTCCGCTCGAAGGCACAGTTGGTATTTCGAATATAAGATTAGATTGGCTCAAAGGAACTGCTATTGCCTCAACTGCTTCTTTCTTTCCTCTCGTGATCAGAGAAAGACTAACTCTGATTAACATCATATCTTGCTAAAGACTTGTATCGAACAGAGGGCGGAATGGGAGCATTTATATTTATTATGTACGAGCTATTTCACCCGTCACTTACTTCGGGATACTCATTAGAATCGGATGGATGAGGGGCGAAAGCTGCTTATTGGAACGAATCTTGCCAGTGAACAGTTGATCGAGTGCCAAGCGCTAACCTTTCTTTCTCTCTCTCTTTCCCTGCTGCTATGTCCAGCGGTTGGGGCTTCAATTAATTGATCTTCACTTGACCGAGTTAACGGAGCGGTTCTTCGAAAGCTATAATGTTTGGCAAGGAATCTCGTTTCAGTTGAGGATCGGTCACTGCATTATAGAATTATTAACGAACAACCAGTCTTAAGGGTTCGGCACAGCCAGCCTTTGCTTTAAGCATTGTTGGATCAAGACCCTCCCTCATTGCCATTTGATTCATAGTTGGGTGGGGAAGAGACATAGCTCTTTAAGGTCGATTGGTCCTCTATCAATCATTTAATTTGTTTGTTTGTTCGCAAGGGGTTGGTCGGGGCTATCTCTCAAAAGATGCGGAAGCTGCTCGGGGACGAGATGACTTAATGCCAGCCAGAGATTTCGATGCTGCTTCTCTACCCCCGATCGAGGAAGGCTTTGGAAGGCCCCCTAAAGGGAAGGAACCTCGCTGGATGTTGGAACCTAGATAGAGCAATCGATTCAATTATCAGTGATCTAGCAATAGCAATCTGGATCGATCATTCATGCATTACGATATCGTCCAATTTGTTTCTATCGAAGCGCGAAGAAAGCAACCGCAAAATGGATTCGAACTAAGCATCTAACCTTCGGGGGTAGGCACCAGAGCCCATAGCACTAAATGAAGAACCTGATCCCACCTATCTATCTATTCCTTCCGATGCGAGCTAACCAGCTGACAGCGACCCAATGAATGGAAGCGAGGGAGGCCCGCATTCATTGAGTCCCCTTCACATTCTGGCAGCTACGAGGCATCCATCGAGACAGTCCCCATCCTCGAGGAAGACTCCAGGCATCAAAGTCCACCATGAATCTATCTGTTTCCGTAAAATCTATCTCCCGCCCGTGAAAGAGATCGACTCTATCTATCTCCTGCTATTTTTAGCCCCCGGAGATCAATTATATACGTTAACATGAATCGATGCAACCGAGTCTATTCTTTTTTACCTATCTTAGGAGTAAAGGCGGACGATGGCGGCCCTCGACAACAGTTCTAATAGGTCGAGCGCTTAAATGACCTGGATTCTAGAGTGTATCAATGCCGTTTCTCTCTCTATCTCAAGAGGGATCGTGTTAAAAAAATCCATCATGCCCGTTGTTACATAACATAATATATACCTCTCCCGCCATAGAGAGTTAATGAAGTGCACAAAACCAGCCAGAAGGATGGAAAGCTGTCGCTCACTCTCCTTCTCTCCCTCCCTATAGGTGGAGAGTCACTTGACTTATGTGGGAATTAGTTTAATTGAGGGGAATGGCATGGCACCGGCATATATATCTATATCTTTATTTGTATATGATATTATGGAAAGATTAGGTGATGCTAAAGCGTAATTACCTTATAATGACCTAAAACGCTGTCGCCCATAAAGAAATTGTGTAATTACATACGCGGGATCCACAAATGCTATATCCTTAGGCGCAAGGTTATTTAGGTACGGTGTTACAGTCTCGGGCCCAAGCTCAGGTGGAGGCGATGGTATAAAAGCCTCAGAGACGCGTGCCCTATAGTAGGAATTTTTTGGTCAACCCCTATAAGACTCAAAAACTGCTATGTGGCTGAATTCCGAGCGTAGTTCCTTAGGGTCAAAGTGGGGGTTGTAGGTATTCAAAATGGTATCATGCTTATTGGGTCCTTTAAGAGAGTAGTGACAATTACTTCCTCTGTGCTGCCCCTGTAATGGTATCAATCCATTGTTAAGCCCCTGCGAGACTCATCAAAGTAATTTGGGTAGCGTTACTTGGATCCTTGCATCCTGTGTGTGTTCTATTATAGATACCTACGGTCGAGTAAAGTGTAAGTTGGGTGATAGAGATCTGTTAGGTATAAGTCCTACTAGTGAGAATTGTAGTAGTATTGGTATCATACCTTGTGGTAAGAGTCTCCTACTTGTAGCTAGTAAAGGGAAGTATAGTTGGAGCTTAGTCCTCCTCTTGTATCTTCAAGGCGACTGCTGTAGCCTGTAAATACAGAGTCAATCTAGGGTTAGTAGTGGGTAAAGTGTAGGGTGTCGATGGGTCAGTGGAGATTACAGATCTCCACGACGACCTTCTTAAGATGTGCTCGCTGGGTGGGAGTTTAGTGTTAATCGAATGGGGCCTGATGGGAGTAAATGTGCTGACTCCGCTCAATTGGTTCTATTGCCCTGCCCCGGTTACCAATGAAACAGTTAGCATCCTTTTATTAGAGTGTAAGTTACCCAAATTCCCATTACGCTTATAGTTGCATCCTGGCTCCAGGTTAAATGCTATATAGTGTAAGAGGTTATCGGGTCTGGGTTTTTCATCCAGTAGGCTAAGCTTAGTTCGGTGACTGAGCATGCGATTGGTCTGAAGGTCCTGTTCCAATCTTATCATGATCTCGTGCAAGTTACGCTCCCTGCCCACCTTTTGAGCTTCTTGGTAGTAAGCTTATAGCTGCCCTTCCACGGTGTTCCCTTCCACGGTGCTCATTGCGCCTATGAGCTCTTGGATGCTGGTATAGTGGAAACTCAATAGCTTGTGCCCCACCCAATGTGACTCGACTGAGACTCCGATTCACCGCGCATACGTCCTATCCAAATCTAGTAATTAATTCATAAGTCGATACAGTAAAGCCAGCAGAGGGGATCGATGCAATCTGAAAAATAGATCTACACCTATCCCTTGTCTATAGTAGTTTCTGGTCTAGTCCCTTGTCTATAGTCCTACCTAGTTTTGACCCCTTCTCACACCTTTACCTTGTTCTAGTCCCTTCCCTTTACCTTGGCTCACCCGGTGCCGAGATTCATAACCCATTGAAGCAGCAGTTCGAAAGCCAGTTCGAGAAGCAGTTTCTTTTGTTGACCCAGAATCTGTAAATGATCTAGCACCCGTTGATTCAGCAGTTGAACCCCCTTGACCCGGAACCACTAATGGTAGGGGCAGCGGCACAGTAAGCATCCAAACAAGCACCCCCTCCAGATCGAAAGCCAGCAATTGAAGATTCAGTTCCCATTCGAGAGCTTCCAGCAGCAGTTGAAGATCGATACCGAGTAGCCGTTAGGATGGATCAGATCGAGTGGACCTTGCTTACTAGCCTATCCTATCGATTCGCTCCGCATGCACAAAGCAAGCCGTGTAAAGATAGATCTCCAGACCGAATTCCAAGTGCTCAAAGAAGTGTGTTAGATGTTCAAACGTATCATTCCTTTATAGTATAGATCCTGTGCACAGTATCGGGGACCTATCAATTTGATTGAAAAAGAACGGATATTTATTTCCCCTTCGAGCAATTAAGTATGAGACACACAGGCGAGCCAGAATAAATGCATACAAAGATCCCCTTATAGGTAGGGCCTAACGCTTTGATAGGGAGTAAGCCGGTCCATAGCGAGCGGAGTACCTTGCACCGCGCGTGAAGAATGTAGATAGATCCCAGGGGCCCCGTGAGGAAGAAATCTATAAGTTCCGGATAAAGGTCCTGAAAGGCCCTGATCCTGAGCTATAGGGTCCCTTGAGCAGAGCTCAGTCATCCATTAAAGTTGGATAGTCTGTTTCGTGAATGGCCTATCTAAATCGATCCGCCTCCCCTAGTTATTAGCAGATTATGGCTTCTTTTCATCTATCTTTATCCTTCTGCTCCACCCATTAATAGTATTGCGCAGGGCTATGCTAAAGGCAGGGCTTCTTACTTGCTACCATAAGATCCCCTTCGGGCCTTTGGGATACCTATGGGGTAAGGTATTGTATTTCTTTTGACTGATAGCTATTGAAGTTGGCTTGCCTAACAAAAAACAAGCGTTTCGGCGCTAATCCTGAGACCCCCTTAAGAACATAATAAATTCCCCTAAGAACATGGTGTCGGCGCTAACCCGGAAATACCTTTTGTCCCGGGTTGGGTTATTTCCTTCATATAAGGATAAGGACTTATAGTGGGGGGGGAAAAGGGCAGCCCCGCAACCTAGCCCTTCATACTTAATAACACTAGAATGCGGCGGCACACTAGAATCTAAAACTAAGAGTTTTGGTACCTGCAAATATTCTAAAAACAAGCGTAGCGGCACTAACCCTTCAATTCCCCTAATAAAAAGAGAAATTCCCCCCTTATAATGGTGTCGGCGCTGTTTATCGCATAGCTCAGGATAGTCCCGGGTTGGGTTTTTTCTTTTCTTCTTTCAACTACTGACCCAACCTAATAAACTTCCGTCTCTGATGCCTTTGCTACTGATGGTGCTGGCAATAGAGAAGGCGGTCTTTGTAACGAAAAAAGCCAGTTAGATGCCCGATAAGGGGTTGGGTCACACATTGACGAAAAGTGACGTGAAATCGAAGAAGAAGGGCCATTTAAGCCGTTCAACCCAATGGCTGGCCTGGCTAATTCAGAAGGGGCGAGGGACGTTAAGTGACTTGCCCGAGGCACACTTATATGATCTATTCCCACCCAACCGGGGTGCGTTCCTTACTACTTGCAGCACAACATGAAAAAGTCCTGGAAAACCAAGGGGCCATAAGCGAATAAGTTGGGCGACCAAAGGAAGAAAGAATCCAGTCGGGTCCAACGGAACGAAAGTATTAAACAACCTGAGAGACAAGAGCCGGCTTGCTCTCCTATTGGCTAATGCATTCTATTTTTCGAGCTCCGGAAGTCCAGTGGTTCTAAAGAAAAAGCGCGTATTATTAGTCGCCCATGATGAACGTAACCCTCTCAAATGGATTCAAGTGGCCTTAAATCGCATGGAAATGGCCCTCTATATGCGTGGTTTGATGAATATGAGGCTTATAATACTTTCTTAGGGGCCTTCCCCCTCTTTCATGAAGAGATATCGCTGGGAGATATGCATTCGAAAGGGCAGAGAAACACTTATCTCTATAGAAAAAAGCTCGATAAGGACCCCCAAAGGCACAAGGTACCTTCGAAGGGTTAAAGTGGCGATACAGCGCATTTTCATAAGCATTTCCGACGGCAGTTGAAGGTAATTAATTCAATAACTGACTGGCGCTACCTAAGACGTAGGAGTTCCTAGTGTGTTCGTTCGCCCGCCCGAAATACGGGTAAGGTGGTATCATGCTATTCTATGCTATGCTATGCCATGCCGGGTCTCTAGCAGTCCCTCCTGAGCGCTTCATTCAGGAAGTGGTATAGGGTAAGAGTTCTAGGTCTTCCAGTGGATAGGTTGGTATGGTAACGCATAATCGGTAAGGGCAAGGGTGAAAGGGCGAATGACTAGATGCATGCCTCTCCATCCATCCATACGAAGCATTCTTAGCTGATGCACATGAAAAGTATGCTAGGGTAAGTTGTTTGTATGAACCCGTCCTGATACCTGCTTCTGCTTCTAAGAGAAGGGTGGTTAATAGCGGTACCTCTTAAGCGCTTCATTCAGGAAGTGTTCTAGGGATATAGCTCTTAAGGTGTACAGGTAGTTCGTAAACACATACATAAGGGGGGGGGTAAGGTTGTTGTATCATGCCTGCCATGCCATTCATTCTGCTCGGGTAGCTGTACCGTACCTTGCCTAAGCGCTTAATTCCTCCAAGTGTTCTAGGGCATATGTTAGTAAACACTTCAGTAAGGGGATAAGGTTGTGTCATGCCATCAATGCCATGCTATTCCGCCCGATTCTTTCTCTAGTTGCTGTACCGTAGTCCCTCCCTAAGCGCTTGATTAATCCAAGTGATATAGGGGACTAGGTCTTGGGCAGGTATTTCTCACATAAGTAAGGTCTAAGGGGAAAGGAAGGGGTTGTTTCATGCCTGCCATGCTATTCTGCTCAGGTCTATAGCTTAGCTGTACCGTACTTGCCTCCCTAAGCGCTTCTTCTTCATTCATCCAATTAGAGGTAGTTAGTAAACACTTCAGCAGTATGTTTCATGCCATGCCATCCCGCCCAGAGAATAGAAGGGTTCCTAGCGATACCTCCTAAGCGCCTCATGAATCCAAATAGTCTAGGTCTATAGGTGGGCAGGCTGTAAGAGTAAAGCAGCATAGTAAAGGGTAAATAGTATAAGGTTGTAAGTGCTTCAAGAACCTCCTATTCCTGGTTTAAGCAAGTGTTGTTGGGTGCATACAGTAAGTGGAAAGTCTGGGTTTGGTTGATCCCGTCCGGAAAGAGAAGTCGGATAGCAGTCCCAACTAAGCAATTAATGAAGCAAGTGTCTAGGGCAGGTAGGTCTAGGTCTTCCGATGGGTAGGTTGTATGATACCAAAGGAAAGGTCGGGGGTGAAAGGGTTAATAGCATGTATCCTCTACGTATTTCTGGCTGAATCAAGGCACGGAGTGGAATCCATCCATGCAATCTATTCCATAACGGTTGGGTAAGGGGGTGAAGGTGGTTAGGTGGTTCAGGCACTAAAAGTAAAGGCAAGTCTGCATATGCTCTCCTAGCGCTCGCTGTCTGTAACCCACTAAGCATTGATGAGGCAAATGTCTAGGGCTGGTATAGGTAGTTGGTAAGCGGTAAAAGGGTAAGAAGGATCGTAGAGAAGATGCCTCCCTCAATGCACTTATTAATGGGTAAGGGTCCGGCACAAAGGGAATATTCTGTAAGGTTGAAACCTTCTAGTCGGGCCTCTATACCAGGGTATGTATGTCATTCCTCTCCGAACATTGTCTGGCTAGAATAAAAAATGAAGATGTCTGACCTCAACCTAGTTATAACTGTAATTCTCAGTCAAGTATGGGTTATAATGGGATGGGTACGGGTCTGGCACAAAGGGAAGGTTCTGTAAGGATGGATGAAACCTTGTCCTCCTTTCTGGGTATGTAAGTCTCTGCTCTCCGAACATTCTTCGGCTAGTATCAAACATTCAGGGGACGGACGGGGTCCGCCTAAACCTTGTTGGACCAGATGGGGATGGCCTAAACGTTTCTCCAGGATGTATGTCTCAACTTGTTCGAATACGTCGGGCAAACTTCAATTTTTCTAAAGAATTGCCCCAACAATCGCCCAAGATTCGGTTCTAAATAAGATCCTGAAATGACGTACATAAAGAATTGCCCCACCATATAAAACTAAAGGTGAGAGGCATTTCTCTTATTTCCAGACTGATTCAAGTTCGGCGAGAATAGTCTAGATTTTGGCAATAAATAGAGCCTTCCCTGACCTGATCTTCCTTGCCAGGCCTGACTATCCAATCTAAAAAGAAGGTTTATCAAGCCCGACCCGATATGACATATCTAAATCTCAAAGGTGTTATTGAGAAATAATGCATATCATATAAAGGCCCGCCGATCTAAACCGACTTCGTTCAACTGCGTGCTTCAATATTAAGGCACCAGGTTGGGGGGCAGGGCAGGCACCCAGGTTGGGGGTTGGTCCGGTCGATCCCACCCAAAAAACCCTCGAAACGGGCTTTTAATAAATCAAAGATTGAGTTTGGGGGTTCATAAGGAGGTTGTTATGCCCATCTGAAACTGTAACCCGGTTGGTGGGGATGGCAAGTAGGCTTCATAAAGGTAAATAGCAAAGGTCTAAGTGCTAACCCACCCAAGCGAGCCCGAAACCCCAATGTAAGGGTCTGTCATGCCTAAGGCAGTTCTGACAATCCAACGATCAAAGAATCCAAGACTGACTGTGAGTGTCCAACCAAAAGAGTAGTCCTGTAGGCTGGCTTCTTCAAAAGGTAATAGAATGAATGGTCTAAGTCATTCCCCCCATGTGCTGACCCCCATTCGATCTCATAAGTTCTGGCTGAATCCATAAGTTCCCACGCCACGATCCCCCCACTTCCTGTGCCACCCACCCCAATATTCAAGCAAGCGAGCGCTTCCTTCCTTCCATCCAAGATAGTCTGGGGCTGTAGTTCATGCATATAATTGGGCAGTCATAAGTGAAACCGGTCAAAGACAATGTGAATCTAATAAGTTCTGTAGTTCCTAAATGAAAGAAGGGAGTTCCGCCGAGGATCCAACGGCTGGATGTCTATCCAAGAAATGTTGTAGGGATCTAAAATGAATACCGGTCTAAGTGCGGTACCCCATCAAATCTCATAAGTTTTGGGAGTATTTACTAAATGAAAGAAGGCAGTTCTGAGGATCCCATGCACCCACCCACGGTTGTTCCTGTGCGAGAAACTTAAATTAATCCAATCTAGTAAGCGCTTCAAAAGTAAATACAAATCTTTAAGTGCCCACCCAATTCAAGCTCGCTCGTACAATAAATCTCTGGAGTATTATGGCAGTAATTCATGAATAGGCGCGGAGCGATCCGACGATCCGATCCCACATGGTAGCTGTCAATCAAAGTGACATTCATTAATCCAGTAGGCTGAGGAAAGCAAGACAACTCACTGCAATTATTCCCCAAGCCAATAGATAAGATCTAATAAGTTTGGCATTCATCAAAAGGTAAGTTCTGACGATGCAACGAAAGGTGGTTCCTTTCCTTTTCAACCCATTCCACTTCCTGTAATAAAGTAGGCATAGAAAGGGTAAATAGTCCTGTTCGAAGTGCTCACTCCCATCCATGTTCGAACACATTTTTTTCCAAATAGGCTCTTGGCGACCGGGTTTTGTCTCCGGTTAGAAAGAATAGTCCCATATCAGACTAAAGGTGAGGTTCTCAAGAATATGAATCCAAAGGGTGAGGTTCTCCACAATCTAATCCAAAAGTTGAGGAACGGAGTTAATAAGTTCCAAGAAGTTCCGAATAGTACGTAACGTATCAATTCACTCTCAGATGAAACTGAAGCTGCTGCTACTGCCTGCTACGTTCTAATCAATATTATTTATCACATGCCACTACCCCCTATAAAGGAAGGAGTGCTGCTACCCTTGCTCGCCTCCTTTCCCTCTGGTTAGGCTTCAGAACAACAAGAAAGACCGCGGCTCTAGTAAGCAATGGCTACTGTTCCCGTAGCGCGGATATATAAACTAACTGGCAAAGTAATGCCCATGACTCGCTGTGAGAGTGTAGGCGGGATGGCGGCTATGTATGTCTGTTCTTTCCAGCCAGTAAGCACACGCACGCATGAATTCCCTCTATCAGTGAGTGTAGGCGGGACGGGTGGGTATCACGCATGACCCATTATGCCGTGGCGGATATATCCGTAACGGGAACTGATACTTATACTTATACTGAGCGGGTATGCAGTGGCGGATCCGCAATTGAATTTGAAACAGCCTCTGCTTCAATTCGTTTGTGATGAAACTGCGGTCCACTAGTTATGGATCTAGAGACTCTGACTCTTCAACCGGTGCCCAGATGCTACTGACCTACCTAGACCCCGCTTCTGATGATGGGTGATCAACCATAAATGCCTCTACAGGTGCTATTGAGGCTTCTATGGGGCTTCCAAAATCTGAGGCAGCTCGGCTCCAAAAATGGGGAATTGCCTTACCGCTACCGACTCCTTTGAGGGAGGGCTAAAAGGGCTCATCTAGACGCATGCCTGATTGGGGTTAGCTTTCCCCGATGTCGTTATTGAAGCAAATGACCTCAAGCCGGGTTCAAGGCAAGTTGAAAGACTTTAAGAATGTATTTTGTTACGGAATGAAGGAAATGAAATTAGCGGAAATAACCCTTTGAGCGGCGCCAAATCTTTCCATGGATTGCTTCCTCCGCTCCTTTCTCCGTCAATAAAAGTGGCGCCTATGGTACCAGTTCATATCTGGCCGAAGCTCATGTAAAGGCACCCACCTACGGCTGGATCCGTCATCTCGGCAGGAATTTCCTCCCTTCCTCTGTTGGGTAAGCCATCCTTCCTTATTTTCTTATTGGTCACCTGTAAGGATGGCTTTCATTCCATCATTTAGGGGTGGTATGGTGGTATGGTTTCCATATGATTTGGTGCATTCGGCCTCTTCTTTCGTATTTCTTTTAATTAAACACCCCGAATCCTCCTTCCGCTTACTAGTCGAACACACTGAATGAAGATCTGCCGGTCTGCTCTCGGCTTCCCTTTTATTCCCGTTATTAGAGAGGGGAGAGAAGCAAGGCGTTAACAT
>Ga0228600_1000025_pt1 | contig 19182 bp, 15 predicted proteins | sample CRU5metagenome_FD_182730 | JGI IMG/M metagenome (GOLD analysis project Ga0228600, IMG submission 182730) | Spruce roots microbial communities from Bohemian Forest, Czech Republic - CRU5 | ecosystem: Host-associated > Plants > Roots > Unclassified | place: Czech Republic: South Bohemian Region... | reverse complement strand
GGTCGAGCGCATTTCTCGTCATTAAGCTGATCACCTCTCAATCGGTAGTAAAGTGAAGCTCCCGCTCCCAGCATACATAGCCCAGGCGGTTCTGGTTCATATAGTGAATTGATCAGACATACAGGTTGCTGCCAGCTCGTTCCATGGATGGAAAAGGCAGACGGGAGCGTATAGATAGACACTTTTCAGAATGAGGTAGATGCAGCATTTCCACCCACCTTTGAATTCATTTCAACATTCAGCATCAATAAAGCGTGCCGTACCTCCTAAGATTCATAAAGCAAGCATTTCCTTGTAGTAAGAAGGCCCGTCAAACAAGGCTGGCTCTGAAGTCCTTCCTTCCATTCAATCCCATCCTGCCCGGAAAAGTCTATAGCTGTACCTCCTAAGGTTTTTAGGCTTTCATGAAGTTCGTGGTATAGGGAAACCAGATCTAGGTCTTCCAGTTGGTAAAGAGGAATAGTTTATAAAAGTAAAAAGGGTCAAGGGTTCATAGCAAGAGTGCGATACCTCCTAAGATTCATAAAGCAAGTGTGATAAAAGCCTGCCTCTCCTGGCAATGTCTGAAGTGGTAATGTCTGATGAAGCCCGTCTACCAAGGCTCTCTGATTGACCATCATCCAGCCGCCCCGCCGTGTTTCTTCTGGCTGTGGATAATCCATCCGGCAGTTCAGTTATTCCACGATCTCTGCGACTAAAACCTATTACCTTCGCTGAACACCTCATGGCTTCAACTAACACAAGCTTCCTTCGATGGATTAACTGGCCTTGTGAGCACGACTGGCCTTGCACGAGAGAGATATAGACTGGCGTGCACGTGGTTTCGAGCAGAACACCATTAATAAGACCCTAGCTCTCCTCGGCCTTCGCCCTCGATAATATGGATGGAGGCATTCACTAATGAATGGATGGCCCACGAATAACTGGCCTTTCTCAGAAACATTCCCTAAATAGACCCTTCCCTTTCTCATAAACCTTTACGATAGATCGATGCCCACGAATGACTGGCCTAGAAATGACTAACGAATGACTGTCTTTCCCACCAACTATAGCAGGACAGGGTAAAATAAATAGGCCCTTATAACGAGCCCTTATAGCGAATAGGCCTTTATAGCGCACGAATGACTGGCTTTTGAATCCCGTAAGCAAGCCCGGGAATGAGCAAAGGAAGGATCTCTAAACAGATACAGAGACAGAAACAGTTACAGAGACAGAACGATGGAAGGCACCGGCGGTAAGGGACTGACTGGCCTTCCTCCAAATAGAATGCTGGCCCAAGGAGACTGTCTTTCCTCCAAGAGGCATGGTTAAATGGGGAAGTGAGGGGAGGGGCTCGTCAGTTCGATTGAAGAAGTCCCAACCAGTATAGGAAGCCAATAGATAAGGCAAGACATCTAGATAGGTTGGACTATTCCCGCGATAATTTGACTATTGCCCGCGTATTGCCCTTTAGCGAGGGTTACCGGTAAGTAAGGCTGACTTCCATATCCCTATTATCGAATCCCACCTGTCAACAACTATTTGTCTCAGGTGCCCCCTCACCTACGAGAGCCACCTATGTGGAAAACCTAATTAATGTCCACTAAGCTACCTCTTCACAGATGTGTCCAAGGGGTTACCGTCTTCAAACTATCAAGGAGTAGCGAGAAATTTGAAAGAGCTAGGTGGATCCGTCAAACTTAAAGATCCGATCTAAGCATTGACTCAAAAGAGAGCGTGCCCTTTGACAAAGAAAATCTCTCGGCGAGTGCAGACAATGCACGATAGTCTTCTGTACGGTGAGTGTTTATCCTACAAAATTTCCAATGTACAACCGCGACAGTGCTATTGTACTTTTATATCAGCGGGAAATGATGGGGATCATTACAACGACAAGTAATTTGTTTATTTCTTATTGTTCTTTTGGTCCGGAGGTCTTGCGCTTCATAGGGCAAGGAGACATACATTTCAATTTATTATGGAAAAGTTCAACGTAAAGATGGATGCTTGTATATAGATATATATTAATTCTAACTTGCACTACATTGTAAGTTGGCACCTTGTTCATGCATGGAGAAGTGAAGTTGTTAGGGGAATCGGTGCACCTCTTATCTTGTCCATCCAACCAAACACAAAGAATGGAGACTATAGCTAGTACCTTACTTACGTTACTAATTAAGGCTATACATGCCATAGTTATTAGAGTCAGGCTTAGCAGCAAGCTAATTTGTCTAAATCATCTTTATAGAACGGCAAGAGATTGTGATTTTCACTATCTTAGTTCAGCTAAGGCCAAGGCTTATGCAACTAAAAGAACTAATGTATGGGAAACAAGTTGATTTCAGAATAAGTACTAATCCACATACATAAATACATGGATTGACTATTTTGCCGTAATCTATTAGAGCATGGAACTTAACGAAAGGTGCACTCTAAGTCTCAAGTGCTAGTTGTGGAACTAACATGGACTACTGGCACGTATTTTACCTAAGAAAGAATACTAATAAAGAGCAAGTCTTTAATGAAACATAAATGGCCCATGTTGTTTAAATCCCAATCAAACCAAACATGGATTCAAGAAGTTGTGTCTTTAGAGAATGGGTACTAAAGGTTTGTTACCCTCCCCAACTCTATTTATCAGGAGGGCTTATTCATAGAAATTGCTTTTTCTTATTTGGATGAAACTACTACATTGTCATTGGTATTAATAAGGTCTCATCTGACCCCATAAAATGGGAATATTCTTACTCAAAAATGGCCACTGAGGACCAAGGTACGAGGGGGAAGAGGTTTTGTAAATATGTTCCAACTCAACCATTTAGCCTTGGCCAAACCCTAATAAGCTCTCTATTTAGTCAAGTTCAATGTATATATGTTCTGCTTGTATTGCTTGTATATTGCATATCCGCTTCCGCATGAGTTCTGGCATGGCTTCGCTGAGCTAACACCTCCCCTATTGTGAGGTTAAGGTTCCCAGGTGCAGGGGAGACTATAGGATCTCTGGCAGGATCTCTAGCTGCTGTGCTGATTGAACGGTTTCGAGTATAACAACGTAGATATGCGAAAATGTAACTATCCAGCATGGCACTAATTGACTTGGACTACATCCTGTCACCAGGTAAACGTTTGGAAATGGTAATGTTCAGTTCAGAAAAATCCATTTTCTTTTCCCAATGATTATCCAACATGATCCAAACTCATTGTTCTGATACAAAATTGGGTCATTTAGACGAAGTTCAATACTTTGTTCCAACAAATGAAACTCAACAAAGTGAAAACTAGATCTTGTATCATATTTATAGAGATCCATAGGTCCCAGGCAAGCAGAAACTAGCCTTTGTCCATACACTTGTTATTATGTATTCACTTGTTATTTTATATTGTGAACAGGGATTGAAACTTTAACAACACAGGTTCCTTACACAACAACATGGGGAGTTCCTGACGAGAAGTTATATGTTGTACCTTTATTTTCATTAGAAATAGAATCAGATGAGACAAATGAGACAATGCTATTATTTGTCTTATTTAGAGATATGTATGGATTGAAACTTAGATATGCAATACCATATATTAACTATTTCCTTGTTGTTGATTGGATTCCACGACTAGATGCCATGCTCGTCGTATATTGCCATATCCGCTTCTTCAGCTCGCATTCCTAGATGGAGATGGAAGGAGCTCAGGAGCCCACACACATAGGCAGCCCAGGAAGAAAGCAAATAGGGACCAAGGTAGTAGGAGGAGCCACAGCTACTCGAAACAACAATGAGAGATAGAGTCACTATGAGATCTGCTGCGAGTGGTTGTTTAACCCCAGCAGAAGAAGACAGGCAAGTGGAACAACCCAACCCCATAATACACATACAGGCAGGCGTGGAAAAACGAGTAGTCCTACCCCATACACAGGAGGCAAGTGTAACAACGATGAGTCCCCATAATCTTAGCTCCATAATCTTAGCAAGTTGAACAACTATCAAGTAGAAAAACAATAATTTCTCTTATTTCCTCTTATTGTAGAGAGAGATATTATTGAGTAATTAGATATGGATTTAACTAAACTGTTGAATTGTTTTTATTGAATGGATTAGCTCCAAAGTGCTTGTTACTGGGATACTCCTTTCCGATCGATCCCGTAACGGCTAGTACCTCGCAAAGCCTAATGAACCTATTCGATACGTGTCGAGAGTGTACCTGCATAGCTCGTCGATGGATGAGATACGCGATCAAGCTAGGTGTTTCCAGTTTCCATCATGCTACGGGGCATAGCGAGCACGAAGAACACCGATACGTAATCCGAGGCCCCGCCGATGAATTGTGACTCGCATGAATCGGAGCTAACCTGTCTACCTCGAAAAAACGACTGGCGGACTGTCAGCCCCAACAGCCACCTTCGACTTCGCGTAGAAGCGATCAGAGTGTCTTCAACCTCGTTTTCGTACCATAGAGATGATCCACCACTCGCCCTTTTTTTGGGGTCATTACTTACGTACGAAAGCAGTTCAGTACGAAAGAAGGCTCGACGAGAGTATAGTAAGTATAACGTTTCATGTTTGTTCTATTTGACGTAAGCCAAAGTAGCTCTTGACTGCTTTAGTTAACGGCCTGCTGGTCTGCCAATAGACACACTCTATCAAGGTGAAGGTTACCTTAAATATAGCTACGCGAAGTAGAGGCGTAATGTATCTTTGTGTGTTATCAGCAATATGAGATGTGTCCTTTCTCATATTTTAGTCCCTTGTTGACCGAATCATCTTTTCTTAAGTTTGGGGCATGGCATTCAACCTTGGCTTGGCCTAAGTTCATATTTTATTCTTACTTCAGCTATGATATTATCAGACACCATTCTGAGCTGGGTAGGGGATAGATCAAAGGGTTGTTCATCTTCTAGGAAAATGGCTTCTTCTTGCATTTTGTCTTCCTCTCTTCTTATGAGGAAACTATCTGACTCAAGTGGGGGAGGAAAATAATTGGCCATATTCATGCTATCCTTAGGGTGAAAGAGCATATTTATATCCATGGGCTGATTAGCAGGCTCTTCAGCGCATTGCTCATAGTAGTCTTCATAGTAGGGAGGGGAAGGCACTGTTATGTTGGCCTGTGCCCTAGAAGTCTGAGGAGGATCTTGCTCTTCTGTTCTATTCTCCCTTTGCAGCACATTGGGGGGACTTCTGTACTGAGGCTTATTTCTAGTAGGGGGTTCATAGCATCATGCCATGCCTACCCTCCTCTTCCTGGCTGAAGGGAAGTCTTGTTGGGTTAAGTGCCTCCCCCCACTCCATAATCTGATCTGATCTAGGCTGTAGAGAATCCATCCATCCGGAAGTTCCGACAATCCCACACCATCACAACAACTGAGCTGTCCAACTGCGCAAAGGGGATGGGGGAATGAGAGAATCTTCTGTGCTGTGCCATCCAGAATCGGGGGAGCAAAGGGAGCTACGAAAAGTCCTCGGCGAATTGACCATCCAGCCATGTCTATGTCTCATCAGTTCTGGCAGTAATGAATAGGGCAGTTCCTATCCGACGATCCCACACACAACTGAGCGGTCTAAAGCAAGTAGGGAGAGTATAAGTCATAGTGGTACCCCCGAAGTAAGAATATGTAATTAGTAAGTGTTCTCGAACGCCTGTGAATGCTCTGTTGAAGCAGGTCCTGCTCTATGTGAGGCTCATCCATCCTTCCATTCCATCTGATCAAATGCATTAAGTCTAAGTAAGGCAGTATCTATAGGTGAACAGGGTTAGTGGTAAGAGTAAAGATAAGGGTAAGTAGGCAGGCAGCTGAGTAAAAGGTAAATAGTCCAGTTCAAAGTGCCGACCCAAGCCCTCCTCCCTTCCATCCATCAAATATAAGGGGTCTGGCTTTAGTAATCAATAGGGCAGTTCCGATCCGACGATCCCACAACTGAGCTATCATAAAGTAAAGCAAGTAGGGAGAGTATAGGTAAATAGTACTAATAGTACCCCCAAGTAATAATATATCAGCAAGTGTTACGCCCGTAAAACAATGCTCTATGTGAACGCCCGTCTACCAATGTGAGGCAGTTCAAGTTCAAGTGAAAGAGAAAGGTGGGTAGCAATAGGTCGTAGCACAACCATTTATCCAGGCCTAAAGGTGCTGACCCATCCCATGCGTGTAAGATCTAATAAGTAAGGCTCAATAAAGTAGTTTCCACGTACGATCCAAGGGTGGTTCCTTTCCTGTGCTACTTCCATAAGCATCTAAAGGTCCTAGCAATGCTGCTGGTTGTTTCTTCATGAATCAATCGTATCTAGAAGCTCGTCCCCCCGACAAGAATCTAAATAGTGCAACCCCCCTAAGCATTCATGAAACAAGTGGTTGGGAAGGTCAATGAGTAAGTTGGGTAAGTGAGGTGGGGCTAAGGCGTTTAGTTCGCTCGCCACTTCAATGTACTCTACAGCTGACGAGGCTGCTGGCAGGGCAGGTTTATTCACCAGGTTTTTGCAATCCATAGGCGAATTCTGGTTTATCACATTAAAGATTGATGTTGATCCCGCTACGTGACGAAAGGTCGATCATCAGAGTTCGTTAGAATTCGATCAACGAGGATAGGTTCTTACTGAAATGCACTTCCCGGTATGGAAGGTTGGGACCAATCGAGCAAGTCAAGTATCCTCCTTTACAAAAATGCTTCGCCTTTAAGCAAGCGGCATATCATTCCCCTGTAAATTTAAGGTATTTTACGGGGCTCCCGACTTTCAAGTATGCAACCCCGGAGAAGGAGAAACAAAGACAAGTGGGTGAAACTCATAGTCAGGAAGCTCAGCCCGAGAATCCCTCAACCAGTAATCGGCCCAGAAACCGAGCTGAAAGATGAATTACGGTCAAGGATTGTCATTTGCATTAATATAAAAAACTCTGCCACCACTTCTCCATTTGAGAAAGCTCTTTCATAAACTATTAACTAATAATGTGACTGCAAAGAGGTACTCGATGTAGATGGAGGTGGGGTGAGTAAGGGCAACTTGATGATACGTGACTGTTCTGCTAGTCCAGGCTGATCCTCCTGAATGGTGCCAGGGTCTTCCTTCCTCGTTCAATCTCTCGAATAATATTATCTTCTTCATCAGTATACTCTGGCACATATGTGTCCATTACTAGACTGAGAGCATCAGGCTCGCCTCTTGGAGTATCTTCGATGCATCTGGCTCTTCTGCAGCAGAGGAGGCTTCTGCTGAGCTTTGTAACAACTTCGCCTGCTCTGGCCTTTCCTGCTTTCCTTTCTTTCCTGTGCTGCTGTGTTGCTGTCCTGACCTGTCTTTCAGTGTATAGCCCGCTTTCCCGTAATCTAATATAAGGCTTGTCCTAGCCTGTGCTGCTGACCTGGCCTGTCTTCTCGTCTTCACTTGGCTTTGGCTGCTTTTGTCCCGCTTAGCTCTGTGCCTGTCCTGACTGAATTGCTTGTTGGTGTGCTGGCTTGTCTAGCTGTGCTTTTCCTGCTGCGCCCTGCCCCGGTCGTATGTTTTATATGCTTATCCGGCTTGTTCCCGTTTAGCTCGGTAAAGAGCTAGAGCAATTAAGGATAGACCTTGTTTCTATCCCTCTTCCTACCATCAACAACAGCCCGATTCGTACATGTTTTAATGAGAAAGATGCGTCCGAAACCAGAACACAGTCGCACTAAGGGAATAATCCATTCCAAGCACACCTAGTCACAATCACATGATGACAAGTCCTACTTTACATAGCCTCCATTTCACTTCATCTAACTGCTTATGCCGTAGGTAAAGAATTCTTGATTGGTTTTAAGAGCTGCTTTCTCGGTCTCAGTATGATGAAAAATGAATATTTCAGGGCTCGAAAAGGATTTAACAGCACGGCTAAGTATTTCTTTCCCGGAAGAGCATAATGATAGACCTCGGGGAATAAAGAGGTTAATATTGGATCATCTTTAAAATCCAGACCGTCAGATCGGAGTACGGGGGCAGCCGTCCGCAGACCTTGGAGAATCAGATTATCGACCTAACATGAGTTTAGAACGGCTCCAGGATATTAATAGCTCAACGGCCTGCCGCTCTTTCCGGCCAATCAGACCTTGCCACGTTAGCTCTCTCGAATTCAAAAATTTTCATATTAGCTCCAAAATAAGATTGACAGTCCTGAATGGGCTCCGTCTTAGCCTATGCCTTTCCTGCTACTTGTGCTGGATATGGATATCAAACCACAGCTACTTCCACTCGGTCTGCCCTAGCATCCACTGACTCCACTCTAGATGACTCTACCTAGTAAGAGTAGATGCATAAGCAAGGGTAGGTGGTGCATCATAAGTAAGGGCGGATACAGATCAATACCTAGCAGCACGCCTTCTAGTTCATTCCGTTGATTCAGTAGATTATTCCGTTGGTTCAGCAGTGGGTTCTACAGTTAGTGAGGTTTATGATCCAGATACATACCCAGTCCCAGGCGCATCTACTGCAGCTTAGCCCGTTGACCCAGTTGGTTATGCAGTTGGTGAGGTTGGTTCATCGGTTTACTGAGTCGATCCAGTTGCACGAGCAGATCCATACTCAGTGACAGTAGAGCATATAGTAGTTTATCTAGTAGCATGAGTATACCCATACCCAGTTTATGCTGTTCGTTATTTAGATGGAGGTGATCGAGACCCAGACCCAGAGTAGGCTAATAAATATCCAGAACCTATAAATCTAGACCCATAGCCTACAGCAGCATAGGTAGCAGCACTAGTACCAGTAGTATCATAGGCATCATCTGAGCCAGATCGAGATGGAGAAGGGGCTAGGGTAGCAGCACCTGGGGCAGCAGGAGCAAAGGCATAGGTTGGGACAGGAGCAGCACCAATGGCACCGGTACCACCAGTACCAGTAATAGAGCCAGTGGTTTCAGCCGGTGACCCAGCAGCATAGGCCGTTTATTTTCTAGTCCCAGATCGATAGCCAGATTTGGACTTTAGTTATCGATATTAAAAGTAGGATGTTCGGTATAGAGATGTTCGGAATCGTGATTCAGTCCGTGATTCAGTCCCTTATGATCGTGATGAATATTTTAGAGAGTGAGATGCTTACCTTCATGATCCAGATCCAGAGCCTGAACGATATTGAGATAAAGATCCAGATGTTCCAGGTCCAGATTCAGTCGTAGTATATCCAGTACCAGTAGTATATCCAGCACCAGTCGTAGTAGATCCAGTAGCAGCATATCCAATTCCAGTAGCAGCAGTTTACCCAGTACCAGTTGACCGAGTGAAAGCAGAGGCAATAAGCAGGTCGCTTGATCTAGCATCCCGTCCACCAGTAGCGGCTTAAACAGCACCAGATACGGATCATCCAGGTAGAGATCGAGAGTCAGTATACTAAGCAATAGATCGAGCTTATCCATCAGTAGCTTCCCTTTTTCCTACTTTTTGTACATTCCCAAGATACAAGCTATAGCACGAGCTAGAACGGGGTACCACAACCAGAGAAATATGCTTTTGGTGCCACTGCTATCTGGGTAAATTCACCGGTATTGCTACTGGTATTTTTATTGGTTATGCTGTAACTACGGCTGTACCTGGAATTGGAACTGTAGGATATGCAGCAGAGTATGTAGGATCGTCTGCTGAATCAACTGGTGCTATTGATGCTTCTGTACTAGCTCTTGGCTTTGTATCTCGATCTGGACCTGGTACTAGATATGGGTATACAACTTACTTTGCTCCATCGGCGTAAACTACTGCTTCAACGACTGGATCAACTACTCGTACTCGGTAAACTATATATGCTCTTGATGCTACTGCTACTACTGGTGCTGCTTCCATTGTTTATGGATATGCTCTAGATACCTATGCTTGCTTTGATGCTACCTACTGGTTCTATAGGTGCTGGTACTGGTGCTTATGGGTATCGATCTAACAGAAGAAGGTATGCCGCTGTTAATGATGCTTATGGATCAATAGGATCTGTTCCTGTCTTTGCTACCTTAGCTACTGGATCTTCTACTGGTGCTATAAGTAATGCTACTGTTGGATCTGGTTCATCAACTGGGTCAACCACAGAATCCACAGAGTATACTGAGGCTGCTACCATTACCTATGCTTTTGTTCCAGCTACCTATGCTTTAGGCTCTGCTACTACTGGATAAGCTACAAGCACTACTGCTACTGGTGCTTCTTCCGTCTTAGTAGCTGCTGATACTACTGGAGGATCGCCCTTATGCTGCTACTCGTGTTGGATCAACTGGATATGGTCCTGGTTCCTAGTCTACTAGCTTAGGGACTGGATCTGGACCTGGAGCTGCTACTCGTGCTGGTGGTATGGGTACTGATGCTATTGGTGCTTCTACTGGTTTTACTGTTGCTGTTGCTGGATCAAGGTAGCTAGCTGGTTCAATGGGCACTACTGCTTCTACTTGTTCTACCTCCACCTGTACTTGTGTGGGTTCTGGTCCGGATAGATCTGGGTCTGTAGGGTATGGTCCTGCTACTGGATCTACTGCTGCACCTGCCTTTGCTTATGGATATGTTTATATGCTTACCCTGCTGCAGGTAGTGCTTCTTTCACTGGCGCTGGTCCAATAGGTGCTGCTGCTTTCACTGGATAACCTGCATAATCATAAGAATCCACTGCTTAAACAACGGGATCACCCGCTGCTAAAGAAGCATATACGGTTGTTACATAAAGAACCAAGCGAAGGGAAGCTGGGACAGGATCTTGACCTTAAACTACTTGCTCCGAATCTATATATGCTACATATGCTACGGGTGGATCGACTCGGTAAATTGGTTCTGGTTCTTAATTCAATAAGCTCTGATGCCCTTGCCTTCGCTTCTGATGATGGGTGATCAACCGTGGTGGGTGGGCTTTCTACCTAGGCTCTCTTCATATAGGGGTGGGCTCTTCCATAGGTTCTACCCTAGTGGGTTCTTTCTCTACCTTAGTGGGCTCTAACCTAGTGTGTCCTACCCTAGCGGGTCCTACCATAGTTCTCTTACTATACTGCATAATATATAGCTGCATCTCCTTATGCTGAGCCAACAGAATCAATGGCAGAATCAACGGCTAAAACAACCGCATCAACTTCTTTTGCTGAGTCAACTATTAGTGCTGCTTCAATTCCCGCTGCTAGTGAATCTACTCGCTTTGGATATGCATATGGACTTGAATCTCGATCTCCAATGATGAGATGAATGGGACTATATTATCTGAAACTATTGGTTCTCGAACTGTTGGCTGTGATGCTTCCTTTGCTACGAGGCGATCAACTACCTTTACGACACCTGTATCTGCTGCTATGGGTACAGGATCAACTGCTTCTTCGACTGGATCAATTGGTTGTGAAATTGCCCTTGCCTCTCTTGCCTCCTCTTCTGTTGTCACCTTCTATGCCCCTGTCTATTATTATGTTGCCCATACCTTTGCTTCTTTACTATGCCTTTTACCCCGCCATGTACGCTGCCATAGCTCTAGCTTGCTCTGTCCCATCTACGCTTCACCCGCCGTTTACCACCTTAGCTGTTTTAGCCTTGACTATTATTTGGTTCGTGGTGGATACTACGGACTCTCAAATTGGATGTGCTCTGGTTGCTCCTGTTTCTGTGACTTGGTAAATAAACAAGCTAACTGGATCGACTGAATTAACTAGATCGATTGGTATGGATTCCCCTTTACTATATATGGACCAGATGATTTACCTTATGGAAAAGTCCTAACCTTCTCTCTTTGATCAATAAGCCCGTCCCTTTCCTCCCGCCTTCTACCTCGATTTTTCACGCTCACAGCTAGCAGAGGTACCGAAGACAGATATAGATGCAGTTGGTGCAGTAGAAGTATAACCTGTTTATATGGTTCCAGCAGCTTACGAATCACTTGCATTTGATCTAGATCGAGTTTCTTTTCCGGTTCCGGGAGCAGATCGATTTTGAATTTAAGATCCATTCTTGTTATAGTAGCAATTCGAAAGTTTGGTATGAAGAAAAGGGTTTCGGAACAGTAGGATTCGAACCTACAATCAATCATAGATTGGGCAACCAAGCCCCGTTCCCCCCGGGTCGATGAATAAAATTGCTCTTACATCGGTGGTAAGTGAAAGTTGAATTACTTCGGTGATTAACCTGAGATTGTTTTCTAGCTATCCCATCCCGATTTCCCTTTTCTACGTAGTTGGCCCATCATTGTGTGTCATTCATTGTGTGTCATTCTACGTAGTGGGAGGTGCCAGCACAAAAGCAAAAGCTGGATCGTCAGCAGGATCGTTAGCTCAAAGCTTATCCGAATCCTACTCCGAATCCGAAGCTTTAATTTCGGCATAATTTCGTGGCCGCCAAAGATCTGGCTCTAACAAGTAAAGATCTGCATCTGCAAGGTCGAAGTCCTCCTAATATGGTTAATCCAAATCGGGACCACCTTAGCAATCCTCCAAGCGTAAAGGCCTAAAATGTTCATAGTAGTAGTAGTTTTGTGCGTCCTCCTGAGGTGCATGTATGTACGTTCTGTATCCCTATCTATGATGAGTGTGGATCATAATATTGGTTGGGATCTTCAGGAGGGCCCCCGTTATAGTGTAGGATCGTGTGGAGTATTGTTCTGTACGATTCTGACTACCTATTTGCAAAGGGGGATGGTGCCGTGGGGGTCGTCCCGTTCCAGGTGTATTGAGGGATGGTTTTAGTCCTGGAAATCAAAGTAAGCCACCGAGAAATCTGTTCTATGGTCCGGTGCGGTGTAAAAGGGATCGAGATATGGTGTTCCTTTAGGTTATTCCTAGGCATCGAGGTTTGGTGGGACGGCCGTGTGTCGGAAATGGAGTTTAAGAGGATAGGTTTCAATGTAGCTGCTCGCCTCTCCTTCGTGTCAGTGTTCTGCCTTCGGCCTGTAGTTCAGCCAAAGTGAGGTTGTTAGCTAATCCGAGCCATTTTCCTAATATAGACGATGCATGGAGGTGCATCTTATCACGCACGCTATGTTGCTATGTAACGCTATGTATCTCCCAAAACTGTTTCCCGCGTCAATGGGGTTGGAATAACTACCCTTTCTCTCTACTGTTCCTTCCCAGTGAAAAGCCTCCAGTCCAAGCGCCAGTATCATCCGAACACCAAAAGCTTACACGAACCACTCAGTCATTGATTCTCTACGGTTCTGGTCTAATCCCATTCATTCTCGATAGCAGGGGAAACGGGTTTTTCTCTATTCTAGAATGCATCGATAAGCTAGGTTGGTTCTCTATGGACGATTTCTATACTTCACGCTTTCATTAATCTATCGGAAACCTGCTACTAGCATGGAACAAGTGGGAGGAACAGGATTTGAACGGGACTGGGTTCCTACAATCCAGGTACTGAGTGATAGCCTCATGGATTCATGCCAGCAGTCGAACAAACTAGCGTCCATCGAACGACGTCATACACTCCGAATTAGCACACACACCGAACTCGCGCACCGCTCCAATCCTGCTCCCAATCCTATATAAGATGCATTATTCGCGGGGGTAAGATGGGTAGAAAACTATATAGCCACTTGTCAATTCTTGGTGTAATACTCACTCGTGGATCATTGGTGTAAGAAACGAGCGAAATAGATTAAACAATCAAAGCAGCCACCTTCTTTATCCTACTTTCTATCCTTACCTTTTCTTGCCCTCCTACTACCGCTATCTTTCAGATCCCTGGGAAACCCTTACCTTAGATAATTAAGTGATGAGCCTTTCAGCCTTCGAGCGAGAATGAATGGAGTCTGCTGCGTTTACCATTTTCAGCGCAAGGTTATACCCTTCCCTCGCTACTATAGGGTATGTTAGTTTGGGTTGACTATTAGTTGTCAAGGGGCTTTCAATATACCTATGTTACGCCTTACACACGAAGTATTTCACTCACGTAAAGTAAGGGGCATTGGAATTTTCTTTCTATGGTGTGATTACTTATTTCTCTGGCTTTATGCGCTACTTATCTCCTTGGCCCTGGCTAGTGACCGAAATTATATACTTAATTCACGTAATATAAACACTTATTTCCAATTTCTCTATGTTCGCCCACGTTAGCGTGCCGGGGAAATAAGTGTGCGCAATACTTATTTCTCAGAACTTGGCCAAGTCTCTGAATCTACGATCTCTTTTCAGTGAAGTAATTACGTATAATAAAGTAACTAGAGAGATAATAAAGAGAAGACACAACTCCATAGATGTTGATTACCCCGTACTTCTATTTCTTCCCCTCAAATCAGTTATCGAGGGCGTGTATGAACCCTGCTTTTAGAGTATGAACCCTGTAATAGGTTGGGAATAGGTGCCTTTACTGCGAGATGAGTCCAGCAATAAACTCTATCTTTCCTCTAGTGTAGTGGGCTTCTTACACCGAATAAAGACCTGCGGGTGAGATCGGGTAGTGTAGTACTTATATTCTGAGGCGAGGTAATACCGTTAACGAACCTAATACTGCTTGTTAGTGGATAGGCTTTTCCTAAAACTAAGATACCGAGTGATGATCTGCGGCTTCTATCGGTTTCCTCGTATACGCTACGTCAACGCTACGCCAACTTTTATATAAGCTACGCTAACGTTACGCCAACGTGACGCCAACTGTTATAGATGCTGTGCCAATCAGTAAACACACTACGCCAACTTTTATACGCACTATGCCATCATTTACACCCTAATTCCTGTTATTAGTTGGTGCAGCTCTGGAGCAGCCATCAAGGGAATAAGTGGTGCAGTAACCCTGATTCATGTGATTAAGTGGTGCAGCTCTGAAGCAGCTAGCTATCAAGGGGAGACGCAATGGCCTTTCCTTGAACCCCGAATTATAACTGGCCTCTTTCCTTCCAATTATGGAGGAGGCTTTTCTTTGGGGTGGGAAAAAAAACTCTCTCCTAGCATCAACCAGTTTAAGGGAAAAACCCTGTGATATTTTTGAAAACCCCGTATTTTTCACAGCTTTCCGGTGTTCGATTTGCTAAAACCCCGTATTTTTCACAGCTTTCCATTTCCCCTTAAAAAGTCACCCCCAAAAGCGTTCTATTTGCTCCTCTATTTAGCAATAGAGCGGCCTTACGGCTCCAACCCCGTATTTTCTCGAGCAAGGTCGATCTATTAGGGAGAGGGATTTATCGCTCACCTGACCTTGGAGGGTGAGGGCCCAGTCAGGACCGTCTGCCCGGGATGGGCCTTACTCTTCAAATAGGTCCGCTTATAACGTGCCCTCCTTATGTAAGTAACGTGTGCCTTGCCATGCCTTATGTAACGCCTGCCTACACCGGGTGTAACGCCTGCCAAGCTTGTAAGTCGTTAAGGATCTGTTCACTCAGTTTTCTTTATGAAACGAAAGTAACGAAGTCGAAGTGAAAGCGGCCGCAAAGTGTGCAAGGAAAGAATAACCAGCTTATGACCAACTTTCCTTATCTCTTTGATCAGCAGCTGGAAAGAGACTCACCACTTCAGCTGGAAAGACTGCCTCCCCACTTCAGTAGAAAGAAAGACTCAAGTCTCGGGCCCATGCCTTGTGTGAACCATTAGTCTTAGTCTCTTTGGTAAGTAGCTGGAAAGAATAACTATTGGGACTTCATGCTTCGTGACTGGCTTGCCTTCCCTATTGGGACTTCATGCTTCGTGACTGGGTCTGTGTGCTCGGGATCCTGCCACGTAGCTGGGAGTTGACCCGAGCGCTACATTAAATACGAGCTTCTTGCCCTTGCCTCAAAGGGTAACTAACTTCTTGCCCTCAAAGGGTGAGCTTGCCTGCCAGCGTGGGTAAGGTGCGGGTAGGGACTGAAAGATCTTCTTTCTTTACTGAAGGTGCCCTCGCAAGCTCACCACTAAAGAAATAGAGAGATGGATTGGACTCCGCTCTATGTTCCACTTTGAGCATTCCGTTACGGCACCTCCGATTGCTTCTGCTTTGAGCCGTCTCTAGCTGAGCTGGTAGGAGTGGCTTGTTTCAATGAATATTCCTACCCATTTATCCCCTGCTATAGGACTGACTTGCGGTTTCAGGAAGTGAAGTGATAGTGGAATCAGAGTCTTCCCCACATTCCTGCTCAGAGCTTGGGGCAAAGGGCCAGGGTACTTAAGCCAATCTGAAACTTGGACTGTCAGATTCGGGTGATCGATCTTCCCTTTCATAACGTAAGTTACCATTGTAGCCACGAACGAACGCGAGCCCCTCAAGAGAAGGCATACTTATTTTGTTAGAGTTCAGATAGGAATAGTGGAATATGAATATATAATTGTTAATTCCATTGATCGTATTCTCATATAACGATAAGTATCTCGGGTCGCTACGGCCATAGGACTAGGTAGTTAGCTTGTTTCGGTCTCGCTCTTTGAACCGTATCCTTGAATTCCGTAATTGATAAATTACTTTAATAGAGAAATATCAACTACTTCATTGAATTAAGCGGGCAGACTCTTTCTTAGCGAGGACAGTAGGAGGCCAGTTCGAGATCGGTAATAGGGGAATCCTTGAGTACTCCTTTAAGCGGCTAGTGGGAAACTGCCTTATTCAAGTTCAGTACGATAAGGGGAGAGCTCTTCGGCTAGATCAGATCCGGAAAGAGCCTACGCTTAGTGTGATCCTGTCTGATAACGAACGGAAGGCTAGCTATATGCTTAAGACATCTATCTTGGCTTGGTTTTCCGGGTAAGGGCTTGAATGAAGGGCAGGTAACTACCTTAGCAGGTTCGGGAACTCCACTGCTTGGCTGCTCCCTACGGTCAGTAATGGCTTGCTTATAGATAGGAGTTGTCAGCGTCCATTCAATCCAATCCGGTCTTTAATTTAGGGCAATACCTTGTCCAAGGGCATTAGGTTTCGGTTTCGCATCATCATGGTAGTAATTAGTACTATACTTTAAAGGTCCCGTAGGGTACCTTAGGAAATAAGATATATTTATCAGATATTACTATATCGAATTTTAACTATTTATCCAATTGACTAGAGGTTTCGAACAAGCAAGGAAAAAAAGAGAAAGCCTTGCCCGATCGATCTATTCAAAAATCAAAAACGAAGGGTGGGGAAGGAGCGAGCAGAAAGAGGCTCCTCATAGTAAGAAGAAGAAGCTCACAGCCTGGGCTAGACCAAATGGCGAGGTTTCGTATCTTGTAGAGGGCCTTTGCTTGGATTCGTCATTCATTACTTTATAGTTACCACGAGGATGGAGCCCATTAGCTAGCATAATTTGAAGACAGAGATTAATCCCCCTTATGAAAACAGAAATGCCGGCCGAGCTGAACGAACAGGGCGTGCTTTGGAATCATAAATCATTTACCGCCGAGACAGATTATCTATGGATGGGGAATAACCTCTATTGGGAATAACTAGGACATAGGGGTCTCCATGGGGATAGGACATCGGGGAATACTCCAAGTGTAGTGTCTCATATCAGAAGCTAGTTTTCGTGTCTTTACCTGCCTGCTTTCCCGTTTATAGCGCTTATGGCCAGTGGGGTCATGCTTGATGGCCAAGGGGTCATGCTTGTATGTTAGTTGATTTTTTATTTATTATTCTTTTTATTATTTATTTGTATACGAGTTCCCATTCCGAAGCTTGAGCAGGGCTAGATTCTTTATGCCAATGTTTGTTACCGGGAAACACCTACTCTAAAAGGGGCTTGTCGTGCTTGACTTATTTCTTACCCAGGGCTGCGAAATGCCTCTGCTATGGGCTCTCCTCGGGGGGCTCTTGTTGTCTACCCAATCTATGGTGGGCTCAAGCTATGGCTAAGGCAATGATGGGATCGATCTAGCGAGGGTACATTCTGGGATCGATTTTTCTCTTGGCTCTCCTAACCGTGCCTTGAATCCTATTTAGCCACCCACTAGCAGGTCGGTTGCCCTCGTTGCTTCGGTGTTTTGCCCTAATGATAAATAATGGTTATGAAATCCAAGGCTACTACGGGAAGGTCCCTCCATGAATCGGATTTGGAAAAGGATGCGTACCAGGAGCGGTTTCTGGACCAGCCGTTGTTTGCTTTGAAGCCATTGCTCGCCTTGCTTTGTTTGCTGGAATGGAAGCTCGCTTTTCTACCCTACCCTCGAGTAGTTGAATCAATCGTCTTGCTTGCAAGGATATGTACTGAGTTCGGGAGACATACATGGTCAAAGACCTGACGAAACTCCCATGAAGTAAGGGGATCTCCTTGCATTTCTCGTTGCCAAGCGGGGAACAGTACAAAGACCATACCATAACAACAACCGGAGAAAAGAGACTGTACGTGACGATGAATAGCTGTGATAAGCCGATAAACGCCAACTACTTGACGTTACGAATTCAAAGACGAACGCTCGGCTGTCCAAACTACTTGCTCTGAGAGCAGCGGAAAAAACCACTCCTTCTTAATCAGTCGCCGGAACTGCATCGATTGCTGGCGGCTTCCAGACGAAATGCGAAGAACATCTCTCCGTCAGAAGGCAATCACCCATAGGTTACCTAATAAGGGGACACTTGAGCATGGTAAAAAGTGTGACTCTAAGCGAGCCGAGCACTGTCCGTCTGCTTGTTCATTCGGATCAAGAGCGCTCGGTGTGTTATCTAGTGCTTGCCCACTTTGTGGCATAAACAATTCCACTTGGTTCTGTGGATTTCATTCCAAAGGAGAGGTCCCTGGTAGAAAGAAAAGCAAGAAAGCGGTGTTCTGGTGGAAGGCGTCCCCAGGCATACAGGCTAGCCTAAGCCTAATAAGTGCTCTCGTATCCAACTCGCACAAATGAGACTCTTTACTTACGCAACAAGTACGTTGTTTATCAATTCGAATCGCTGGTATACTAAGGAAAACATTCAAGCTCAGAGGAGAGCTAGTCGTGCAAGCTAGCCATTCTCATGATCAAGGAGCTTCTCAGTCTATTCGATCCGTAGTGAGAAGATCAAAGTAACATAACCGCCTAGGTAGGCAAGGTCAACATTGCTCTTAAGCGAGTTCAGAGGACAACCTTGCCTTGGCCAGGGTAAGCTAGCTCTCTTCAATTATCAAGCATGTCTTGACCATGTGTCTCATGTGTATCTGACTTTCTTTCTTTAAGGATAAGGAGAAGATCTTAGCGCAACCAACTTCTACAAGGGTTTACCTTGGGAAAACACACAACGCCCAAGGAGAACTTGATTTCTGACTTGTCGGGCTTCCTTCTAACGGTTCAAGTCGCATAGCCTCTCCCTTATGGTCGAGCGACTACGTACCTCATTTCGCATCGCTTCTAACGGATAATGTTTACTTTGCCTTTTAACGGATCAAGTCGCCTTTGCATCGCCTCTCCCTTAT
>Ga0228600_1000024_pt1 | contig 19851 bp, 19 predicted proteins | sample CRU5metagenome_FD_182730 | JGI IMG/M metagenome (GOLD analysis project Ga0228600, IMG submission 182730) | Spruce roots microbial communities from Bohemian Forest, Czech Republic - CRU5 | ecosystem: Host-associated > Plants > Roots > Unclassified | place: Czech Republic: South Bohemian Region... | reverse complement strand
GTAAGAAATGAAAGAATAAGGGGGGCTCGGTGGAGTGGAGCGGAGGAGACGGTTAGGACAACGAACTCGAAACGCGGAGCCCGAACCGAAGCCCGAGGATATAGCGATTAGTGGGCCGGCCAATAGCGCCCCGCCGCAGTCGGTGGCATTACCCTCCGCGGCACTCACTCGAGGAACCTCATAATTTGTTACGGCAACTACGATCGATAGTGAGTGACAGAACCCTGAGCTGAGCTAGCTCGGGCTTTGGGGGAAATATAGGGCGCTAAGGTCGCATAGATCTTACCGGTCTTACGCATAGCGAAGCTTACCTGAGGCTCAGGTGTCTTGAGCATAGCGAAGACATTTATTTATTCCCCTCAAAGAGCGAGCATAGCGAAGGCCAGCTCAGGCGCATAGCTCAGGATAAGCATAGCGGCATAGCCCTTACCTTCTCAGGTAAGTTACCTGAGCATAGCGAAGGTCGGTCTTACCTGAGCTCTGCTCAGGGCTCTCATTCATTTTCGGCCTTACCGCCGCCGCTATGCTTAAGTGATAACCTGACGCTATGCCTTCTCGCAGGGATAACACAAATTCAAACACAAATTCAGCCCGCGCAAGGACCTAAATTCCCATTAGGAGGTTGAACCAAGGACCTGTGGAAGTCGGGGCTACCCCGTCCCCATGGCAACCAGTGTCCTGAGGGAGGAGTTCAGAGGCCTTCTAGTAGCACGGACCTATTCCTCTCCAGGTCATGCGAAGGAGGCCAGTCCAGGATCGTACTGTTCCTCTACAGACAGAGACAACAAACGCACGGATCTGTACCTCTACGCGCAAGCAAGCTAATCTCATTAGAGAGAAGCGTAGCTCAGGTTATCACTTACCTGAGTTATAACTCATATTTATTCCCCTCATTGGGTGCTACCTTCCTGGGTTGGGTTCGGGCTTGCTGAGATTATATAGGTCCGGGCTTGGGTGGAAGGCCTTACTGGGTTGGGTTCGGGCTTGCAAACGTAACAGAAGGAATGAACGTGGTCAGTCAAAGTAATGTTACGGTAGAATGCTTATCTTTCTCTAATGCTTATCTTTGGTTAGCTCATCAGGGGTAAAGGGCAGGTAAAGGGCAGGTAAAGGGCAGGTAAAGGTCTGAGTTCGGTGTGTTTCAGGTGTTTTCTTGCCTAGGGTGTAGAACAAGGTTAGAACGGAATGCGCCTAAAGGTGTGGAACAAGGTATGTTATAGCGAGGGTTACGGTGGTCTAACAGAACGTAACAAAAGGAATGAACGTGGCTAACAGAACGTGGTAAGGGAATTAACGTGACTAACAGAACGTAGAGGTGTGGAACGCGTACTTCTGAGCTGACTAAGGAAATAAAGCTGTGCAACGCTGACTTCTGAGCTGACTAAGCTGTGGAACGCGTACTTCAGTATAGGAACGCTGACTTCTGAGCTGACTTATGAGCTGACTAAGGAAATAAAGCTGTGGAACGCTTACTGTGGTGTGGAACGCTTACTGTGGTAAATACACCTACATTCAGGGGACGAGGACACCTACATTCTTCATGAAATCACCTACATTCAGGGGAAGACACCATGAGGACACCTACATTCTTGGGAAGCTTAAAAGGTCCCTTCTTTAGCTCAAGGTTCCTTCACTATTGACTGCTGACTTCTGAATTGTCTTCCCAAAAGAGGTTCCTAATCCTGACTGATGAGCTTACTTCTGAGCTGATCATCTTCTGAATTGTCTTCTTCCTATGACTAAGGTTCCTTCACTGAGGTTCCATTGACTGAGGTTCCTATGACTTCTGAAAGGTCCCTAATCTGTGGGATAACCTAATGATAAGGTCCCTAATCTGTAGCCCTAATCTGTAGCTAAAGGTTCCTAATCTAAGGGCTTGCTTGCTTATTTTCTCTCTTGACAGCCATGACTTAGTTATCTTCCTCAATCCACTCTTTTTCTATGTTATGCAGGTTTAAGAAAAAAAACTTTGAGTTCTTAATAGAAGGGTTAACGGCTCTAAGGAAGGGTTAGAGGCTCTAAGGAAGGGGAAAAAGAAGGGAAGAAGGCTCTTACGTAATGATCCAACAATCAGCTCAGCAACTTCTAGCATCTTTTCCCTCCCCCTAATAGTAAAAATCCCCCTATTTGGATCGGAAGCAAACCTACCAATTAATTATTCCAGCCAGCGATCAAATCCAATAAATTCAATCAATCAATGACTGAAGAAAGAACTATGGGGAACTTACAGATCCTTCCTTCTCTCTTGGGTCAGTATCGATCCGTCCGTCCGTTGGACCGCCCCACCCCCGAAGATGTGTGCTGTTTTCATCCGTTGGACTGCCCCACCCCCGAAGATGTTTTCCATCAAGTGAATCAATCTCCTCACTCACTGTACGCCCCGCTCTGCCGATGTGTGTGGTGGCCTGCTCTGCCGATGTGTGCTGTTTCCGTCCGTTGTAGCGCCCCACATCGAATATGCAATCAATTCGCTCAATCAATGCCTCTCCCGGAAGACGTCTCCTCTGCTGCACGCACCCACGCGGAATACGTTTCCTCCACGCACCCACGCCCGCCACCCGTCTGTCCAATTGGCCCTCCTTGCTCTCAGAAGCCATTCAGTCTCGATCAATGAAGTCAATCAAATCAATCAATGTAAATATAAAAAATCTGTATAAGAACGTATATAAGCAGCTCCGTGTAAGCATGCACCCACCTAGCTGTTCTGGATGGTGTATGGGCAGGTTGTATCCCATCCGAGGTACCAGGTTTATTCCCAGATTCGAGGTTGTGGGTCCGCCTGTAGATTCAATGCCAGGGTGTTGTCCCTCCCCGTTCTTTCTGAGGTATTGCCATGACAAATCCAGCCGTTTATGCTTATTCCAAGGTACGCAGGGGCGTTGTAAGCAATTAGATTTACAATTAGATTGATTAGAGGTCCTCATTCTCTTCCTCGCGGAGCTCCTTAACGCTTCCTTATTCACTTACTCGGCTCGCTCGGGATATACTTTCGGGGAAAATATATAGATGCTCCAACAGATCGGATAAGAAGGAGATCACTTAAAATAGCTTTCCTCAGCCCTGCTTTTTACAGTAGCTTTCCCCAGCCCTTTTCCCTTCAGCCCAGCCTTATTTATCCGGGCGGTAGAGGCAAGCGCAAAGACAGCTAAATCGAAGGTGGAAAAGATAGCAACAGGAGCATCAGTAGCAAAGCTAGCATAGAAGGTAGTAGATCCAGCAGCAGCATAAGCAAAGGTAGCATATCCAGTCCTATAAGCAGATGCAGCAAAGCCAACAGCATCACAGCCAGGAGCAAAGGTGGGAAAGGCATAGGCACTATAATTAGGCCAGAGCAACTAGAAAGGCAGGAGCAGTTCCAGGTGGTCCAGATTAAGCAGTACGAGCACGAGCAGTTACAGGTCTAGATTCAGTTGTTTATCCATAAGCAAGGGCAGCAGAAGCAAAGGTGGCTAGTACAAAGGTAGTAGTAGAGGCACCAGGCAGTAGATTATGCTTTTGATTCTGTTGAGTCTGAGCTTTCGGATCTCGGTTTAAGCATTACACATAGCATTTGACCCGGAGCCAGCATAGGTAGAGATAGGTAGAGACAATAGCAGAGGTACACACGGTAGATAGAGTAGCAGGAGCGAAGGTAGCATCCTCGCCGGTTGAACCAATTTCAGTAGGAACAGGGTAGGCTTAGAATGGTCCAAATACAAAAAATCCAAGCGCCACAGAGACAGATCTAGAGCCAGCAGCATCAGCGAGGGTAGCAGCATGAAAGCCAGCTTATTTCCCAGTGCCAACCAAAGTAAAAACCAGCCAGTCGTAGACCTTAAACACCCGTCGTAGAAGAAGCAAAGGTAGCACCCTCACTACGGTTCGAGATCGAGATACAGGGGCCCCTATTCAATCAATAAAGAGAGGCCTCCTTTTAGAGCCAAGAATGAAGCTTCATGGTGAACCAGTTTCAAGTGTGAATGCTAAGATCCATCAATGGGTTCCCATGTGCTTGATAAGGACCCTTGAGAGGCCAAAGTACCAAGCCTGCATGAGAAGATGGAAGTCTCAGTCGACCTCATATGCCATCTCCTAGCCGTGCAAAACCTGTCAGGAGCCATTAATGCGCAACGGAAGTCACTTTATCCCACAGTCGCACGGGTCACACGGATCTCGAAGGATTTTCCACGCGACTCACGTTGTCTCTAGTTCTGACAGTCGAGCGATCCAACAAAAGTCAATTGATGATTTGACCATGCTTTTCTAATATGTCTAATGATCATAAAGAGGCATAATATGCTGCATTATATGTATTGATTATGTTTCCGGTAACGGTCGCCGAAATGTCACAGGTGTGCAAAATTAAGGCAATAAACATTCATCCCATGGGTATGTCAGTACGTAGCATACATAAGAAACCATGAGCAATGGTAGCATAATCTAGAACAAATCGATTAATAAAATTCTCTTTGCCTTTCAGACTCTGCAATTGGTGCAATATTCATGGCGGTGGCAGTTCAGAAATGGCCTGAACCTTTAGAGGATCAACGAACGATGATACCTTGCTTGGAAACGAGAAAACCCAAAAGATCCAGCTGTGACACAGAAGACACATTTGAGTGGGTTCAACCGAATGTTGTACTTCCAACACCATAGGGAAACATTGCAGAGGTATTCTATGTGCTGGGACCATTTCATCGAACGAGCGGTGAGGTTGTCGAGGTACGAAGGCAGAGTCGCTCGACTGTGAAGGAGAGGAGAGGCAGGAAGGACTAGAATCATATAAGCACTTTAAATGGCTTACTAACGGGGCTTCAGGACTAGACTCATATAAGGACGGACTATATGTATATAAGCACTTTAAATGGCTTACTAATGGTTCGTGAGCTTAGTGGAATATAAAGAAAGAACGAAAGAAAGAGATCCACTTCTATAAGGACTTTAAATGGATACTAACCGTTAGCTAATAGGAATATAAAGAAAGGGATGTGTATCTATGCTAATGTAAGGCCGCTAACTCAGACTCAGGATACTCACAACCATTCGTTAGCTTACTGGGATATCAAGAGAGATTGATCCATCTTTATTAAAGTAACTCACCATCTTTATTAAAGACCGCTAACTCACCCCCTTAAAGAACTCAAGCTTAGTGGAAGAGAAAGAGAGATCCTTAAAGACCGCTAACTCGGGCCGCTAACTCAAGCAGAACAGTAACAGAAAACCTCCCATTTTCCAGTGATCCGGCCTCTGTGCTCCTCAATGCATGCATTCCAAGCACCAGATAAGTGAACCCGAAGGGGCGAGACCTAATGGCACGCCCGAAGGGCCTCACGCTGCGGGGTCAATATTACCGCTAGCGATCAGGTGAGTAAAGCAAGAAGTAGCCAAACTCCCTTCCGTATTCCCTTCCATGCATGCCGTTAGACATAGGTACGAGTTTCGTCGCTGGCCATCCTATTCTTCCTTCCTCTTACTCCCTTCTTGTCCAGCTTGTCCGCCCTTCTCATTGGTGGGAGAGGCTATAGTCTGACAGGCAGGCAGGGGAGAAAGCACTTATAAGGTCTCCATCTATGACAGGGGAGGGAGAAGGAGCATGGCAGGCAAGAAAGAGAGAACACATGCATGACGATGAATATGTGAAGTTCAGGAGGGAGTAGGGCCGCCCGGACCTCGAAACATGCGTCTCTCATTTGGGGGGATTCCGTTTCCCAAACAGAGATGGAATAACTGGCTGGCAGGAACAGAATCTATCCCGTTCGTTCCTTCTCGCTTGATCCTCAAATTTGATTGCTGTGTCAGACAGAAGAAAGAAGGCTAGCTAGACTGGTCCAGTAGAATTCAAAGAGACCCTGGGCATTGATTGACAATCGAACAAGGATTGGATATAAGTAGTTTCCTGATCTCTCTCTTTCATGGGATTCCCCCTTTACTGACTTGACAATAATGGAGCTGAGCATTTCTGGGAATGAATACGAACGCTATTCTCTTGGTAATTCTAGTATTAGACCGGTTTTTTTCAGAAGCCTTCGTCACTTAAACTCCTGTCTTATCCTCTGCCCTAACTAGATCTCCTGGCCTTACGAACGTCAACGGGCAGACCACCTACCAGCCTAGCGAGGCTAAAAAGAGATCGATCGTGCTGCCTGCCTACCTTCTTTTAGAAGCAGGCATGCCTTTCTTTCCTTTATATACGCGATTTCATGCACAAGACAGAGGCACTTTGGCAAGCCTGAGCCAAGCACTTTCTCCTTAGCCAATCACTCGCCTGAGCCGGGCCCAAGCATATCTATAAGGGGCTTACGGAAAAGAAAGGGATTGGTTTGGTTCCGGCCTTCCCTGCCTTACAGAGCAGGCCTGGCCTGAAAGAGTGATTGGTGACTGATTGGCCTGAATTACCTGCCCCAAAAACCCCCTCCCCAGGCAGGGGAAGAAATAGTGATTATCCTTATCCTTATTCTTCCTTGGCCTAGAGTGCTGGCTCTGCCTGTTCAGGTGTCAGGCCAACCAAACCCTTGGCCGTAGAGATTGGCCGTAGAGAGAGGTGAGCCGTAAGGCACCGTAAGAGAGTGCCAAAGAGATATATCAGGCTTGAGAGATCGTAGATTAAGAGGTGAAAGCTTTCCTACAAGGAGAACTTAACTTCTATCTATGCTATCTATAGTTACTTTATTATAAGTAATTACTTAAAATATTCATAGCCTACAGTCAGTTTGGGGTATGTACTAATATATATAGATATATAGATATATATAGATATATAGATATCTATATATTAGAATAGAATATGATATGATAGAAATCAATATTATGAGATCCAATGAGAAAGCGTAATTAATAAATAATAGTACATGCATTGTCGAAGGATTAACCTCTCCAGAAAGGCCCTTCCTTATTTCCTTCCTCGCCCGATGGTCTTTAGACTTCGTACTTTTTTTGCTTTGGAGTTCTGTAACTTATCCCACTTACTTACTTATTTCCTTGGCTAGCTGTGCACACCTTGCCTGTAGCAGAAGCATGGGAGACTACTAATCTAGGGATTCATACCCCCAATCATGCCAATACAGTAAGAACTATCACTAGTATTTGAATCCTCTTCCATGTCTAGAAGACAAGATTCAAACTAGTTTTTGATCTAGATCATGTGGACAACATGGCTTCTATGGTCACCGACATTTTATATTCTGTGATGATGCAGTTTCAAGCTGAACATAAGAACAAAGAAGAGCTCATCAAGAGAGAAATAGAGGTCAGAGCTTTTGACACCAAACAAGCAATGTAGGAGCTGAACAACAGGGTTATGAGGATTTAAGCTAAGATTGATAACCTCACCAAGTATCTCTCCCCTGATTCAGGATAGTCCAATGCATCCTATGGCATAGTAGAGGATCCAATCAATGTGGAAGGTGAATAGGTAGGGTACAAACCTATGCTCATTAAGGAGGCCGCAGGCCCCCTTAATCTCATCACTGATATCCCCCTGCTTTCCTCCAATACTATTAGCAGAGAAGTGGAGTTTTTGTAAAAGTTGTACTTATTTTGCTCCTATTGCAGCAACTACTATAGACATATTTTTTTGAGACATATTTTTTTGAGACATATTTTTTTGTTTCAAGCTTGTTGTTAGGTCTGTTAGTAGTATTGTGATATGTACTAGGTCCTTTATGGTGATGTTTCTTTTGTACGCCAGTGTCATATCTTCCCCTGCTCTACCCTACATTGGTGAAGTTAGTAGCCCTTGTAAGGTAAGAGGGTTTAGAGGTTTAAGAACTTAGTTGTTTGTCTATTTGCTTAGCGGTTGTATGGATTTCCTATGGAACTGGGCCTTTGCTGCTGGTTCTATATCTACTTATCCTGCTGCTTGAGGTACCGTAGATAGATCTGCCTTTGCTAGTGGTTGTGCTCGGTAAACTGCGTCTGCTCCTGGGGGATCTGGAACATCTGGATCTGCTACTACCTTTGCCTATGCTACTTAAGCTCCCTCTACGACTGGGACTGAAGCTGCTGCTGTCTCTGCTACTGGATCTACTAATGCTGGTGCTGGATCGACAGCGTAATCAAGGACTGCATAAGCAAAGTAAGAATCTGGATATCGATCACGAACTGGATCTTGCTCTCTAAAATATGGGTATGGATTTGATTAGAAAACTAACTGTATGGAGGAAATAACTTTGACAAAGGATAAAAAAGCAGATTGACTCTATTTCCTCTTACTTGTGTTATTGGGTCAATACCGGAACCAGACCTTTCTCAATCCTAATCCCCTGCTTGCAATCGGTAAGGGATTATAGACAGTCCATAAAGGATGGAAAGAGGGAGGAAAGCCAGATATCCAGATACATATCTGTAAGGAAAGCCCGATCAGTAAAGAAAGAGTTCCCTAACTTTTAGGAAATAGACTTGAAATACTACGATCTATACCCCTGATTTGTTCATTTCTAGAGGCAGTTTAGAAGCATTGATCTAGAGGAATGAATTAGAACGATCGATCCACTTCATTTTTCGAATTAAGACTTTCTGGTTAGATCGACCTACGACGGAGAGGAGATGCTTGACGGAGGAAAAACTGAATCGCTTCCGCTCGTGAGGCAAGTCACCTACACACTCACGAACGTTTGTGGAGAAGGAAGGAGGGGGGGCGCTGCGCTAACTGTCTCGTTGAACTAAGGGGAGGAGCGACAACTGTATCTTTGAACTAGGAGGAGGAGTGACAACTGTACCGAAGGTGCTTGATCGACTGACTGTATTGACTGACCATACCGAAGGTGCTATAATTTCCTGTAATCGTGGAGGGTAATTTATTTACCCTAGCGATTGACCGTAGCGATTGACCGTATTGCTTGATAGATTGACTGACCAATAAGAGAAGCCAGCAAATAAGCCCAGCTAAGAAGGACAGATGCTCATATGGAAGTGGAGCATCGAACTTGAACAACAACTTCATCTTTCGAATCCAGACTTTCAGGTGAGATCGACCTCCGATGAGCGGAGGAACGGGGATCTACTAACCGATCGCATTGACTTACCTCACCGACCGTATTGACTGACTGTATAGATATGCCAGCAAAGAAGCCCAGCTAATAAGGATCCGCTCGATTGGAATGACCTGCTAGGTATGCAATATATATAATGAGCAGGTAACGTGACTCATACGTCGAGAAGTCATGAGGAAAGGGGACTCCTACGTCGACAAGTCTTCGGTTAGGGTTACTGGTTTGGCGACAAGTCATCAGGTAGTGTGACTGGTTCGTGCAGGAATTATTTCGATCCATGCTCCAATCTATCAATGGCCCTAGTTGTAAGTCAATTCAATCTCTCAATGGCCCCCCAATCTCTCAATGCCCCAATCTATATCCCAGCCAGGGAAAAGTACACCTTACCGAAGGTGCTCATTTACCGAAGGTGATTGACTGATAACGAGGATTTCACCCTAACTTGACAAACTCACTAGCCCCAACCCTAAAATACGAGTGGGAAAGGTTCGTGATCGATTGCCCTTACGAGTGGAAAGAAGGGTCGACTGCTTTGACTAGTGGAATGGTTAGGAAGAATGGACTTCCCCTATTTACTGACCCTCTGATCGTCTAGATTACTGATTGTCTAGATTCGCCGACCATATTGACTGGCCAACCGTATTGACTGACTGTAACTGCCTTGAACTGACCGTATAGATTCACCGACCTTACAAGAAGACAAGGAACTGCTTTCTCGCTTCCGCTCGTACTGACTTGCTCCCGCTCGAACATAAAGGAAAGGCTCCTCGTTAACGCTCGTGGGTGCAGTCTTCTTATGGATGGTCGCTAAGGCTTCTAGGTGCCGGTCCTTACCAATCAAAATATCCCAAACAAGGCTTGCTTTTATCAATTTGATTCTCTTTTTTGCATATTTCCTCGCACTTATAGCTAGGAAAGGCATTACTGACCTGGCTAATGAATCTATCCAGGAAAGTACAGTGATGTAAGGAAGTACGATTCATAGTACGATTATTTGGACTTTAAGGCTAATTACTTTATCTATTAAGGGGTACTCTAGGGTTACTATCTCTATACTATGTCTATGAAGGGTTACTATATCGCTAACGCTCCTGCCTACCGATACCTTTACTTAAGTGCATGCTATCCGCCTTACTTTCTTACTACCTTCACCCTAGGATATGGAGTGATGCCCTACCCATGACCTTCTCTTCTCAGGAACGGATGGATCAACCAACCTTAACCATTCTTTCTTCCTTCCTTTCCCTCTTCCTTCCCCTTTCCGGTATGTATTAACCCTTATGCATCAAAGCAAACAGCAGCTGATTCACCAGCGGGGACAAGGATATAGGTCGTAAAGCTAGATAGATCTATATACAATAGATAGCCTGGAAGGTCCCGATTCGGATTCTGTTGTCCATTACTACTATGTTCCGCCTTCATCAACTGGAGCAGCAGTGTACGATTTAGCAGTGTGGACGAGTCACGGTTGACCTATTTTGAAACAAGTTCAAAAGGGGTTAAGTGCATGCTTCTCGCGACGATGGACCAGATTTCCCCAGCTGTCCCTCCCTGTGTAGTTCTGCTCATAAATACGTGGTTAGGGAGGAGCAGATATGACTTTACCGGCGCAGTGGAAGATAGGGATAGAGGGTCCACGGATGATATGTGTGCTATTGGAGCTTAGAGTCCCTGCCCAGAGAAGATAGTGATAGCTCTTGCACCTACGGACGGTGGGGATAAGGGGATTGCTCCTAGACTACCAGTGGTGAAAGGTAAATTGCTCCTACTGTGCCTTACAATACCTTGGACATGGAAGCAGCTTACCTTCGCTCAGTTCCAGTCCCATAAGTACCATAGGCAGTTGGATATTCTCCGGTTTCATATTTCTCAGTGGTTTACCTTTTTCCAGGAGCAAAGTCAAAGGCAGGAAAAAAGAAAGCAGCAGTAGAGACAGAAGCAATAGAGGCAGTTGATTCCGAGCCAGCTAAGGTAGCAAATAATCCAGCAACAAAAGTAGTAGACCCAGCAGTAGATCCAGCAAAAGATCCCGATACGGTTGCAATTGATCTATAGCCAGTTCCCTCACCTTTTATGCTTGCCGGTGAACACCTATTATCGTCCAATCAATCATTCTTTAGGTTTAGGAATGAATTGATTAATTAAGACAACCAGCTTTCCTAGGACCTTTAGATGATCCCTACTTGCTTTTTATGTTAGACCGCTCAGTTGTGAGATTGTTGGAACTGCCCGAATTAGGAATTACTCCCAAAACTTATTAGATTATATCGGGCGGGGTCGGTACTTAGACCAGTCGTATTACCTATGCCGCCTACCCGCCTTTCATTTACTTATACTGCCTGCTACCCACCTGCATAGTTACCCACACCTGAATACCTAGATCTGCCTATACCTATACTGAATGAATGCTTAGGATAGGAGGTACCAGCTAGAGAACCGGGATCGGATTAAACTACTGACTAGACCTTGACTTAACTGGTTCTTAGAACCTCCAGGAATCGTTCGGGGCGGGGATACAGCACTAGTATATTGACTCTTTACCCTAACTTGCCTTATGAATTCTTCCGGATACCACATATAATCTTCCGGGTACCACGTATGAACTTATTGGTCTCATGTTATCACCGACGGAGCCCTGCTGAGACGAGTCAGGAATTTGAACCCCACCTTTTCCCCCCTCACCCTCCTTCACACTTCTTCCGTCCCCTTTGGCGGCTCCTCCCGGCCAGCATCTGTGTAAGAATCCAATCTGTATGGGTGACCTAACTCACACTCTCGTTTCTGTTTCGATCCATCCGTTGGCCCACCCCCATAGCGGTAGATGTTTTTGATCACTCACTCCTAATCGGTGACCTAACAGAGAAACACTTGGTATGGTTTCTGTATTGAACTGACTTGAATGGCTGGGATTTAAAGGTAACAGAATTTAAATTAACTTTTCTAATTCCCTTGAATCCAAAATGCAAGCCAAAAACAAAAGGAATCAAGGTTAATTCCCAATTGGTTATGGTACGCAAGTTTTTGGCTCTATTTGGCAGACCAAGGTCCACTTAGGTGTCCAACAAAGGTCCGATGTAGTCTAGTGCTAGCATTTTAAGTCCTGGTAAAGGGAAAGTCTCGCCTGAAGCACGTGGCAAGATTAAAGATAGGGAGGTGGGTTACAAGATAAGGGTTTCACCATTCTGGCTTAGCCTTAATCTTTAATAGAGCCTATTCTACTGATCCATAACTCCTTTGCATACGTAACACATTCATATTAATTACTTTAAACATATTCATCATATATGAAAGTATAAAGACTTACCAACATACCAATCATCTATATAAATTAACATAGTTACGATCTGAACAAATGGGGGCTTTGCATTATTCCAATCCAACATGATAACCAAATACATCATCTTGTCCACAACCAGACTACAGACTTACCAACCATAACATAAAATACAACACCTCACTAACCACTACTGGAAGAACAGTCGGATAGCACTCACTAGTTCTTCAACAAACTTGACTCGTAGCTTGTAGAGGCTACTTATACATTTTAGATCAGTGCTTATCTTTTACTATCTAAAAAACCTAACTTACTAACTTAATTGGCTACATAAATATATTCATTACATGCAAATAAATACTAGCCGAACTAAGCCGCAAAATAGGGGATTCCTTTTCTCTTATCGGTCTTCTGCGCATTTTACTTTATTCTTTCTTTGGCTCTACATGGAGCAGCTGAGATCGTCCAAGTATCACGTTGTCTTCATTCTGCCACATTGCGCTGCTCCAAAAACGAAGGGGCCAACACAAACAACCAGAAAGGAAAGAAAAGGGTGTATTCACCTCCTAGGTGGGAAAGTATCTTAACTAGGTTTATGCTAACTAACAACGCTATTGAAAGGGACCCTAGATGTCCCTGGATGGGACCCCTTGTAATGATCCTCAATATGCATAAGCGGGACAATGGTGCTCGCAGTCTCTTCCTGGTCTTCAAAGGCCTTCAACGTCTCCTCCACTGAAGGAAGCCCTTTCTTCTCCGCTAATTCTTCTTACACAGTGTACAGAGACTCCCCAATGCCCTGGTGAAACCTACCAGAATGTTGAACTGTAAATCCTGTGAGAGGGAGGGAAGGCGCAACTTCAGCACTCGGTCCATTTCGCAGCTTGGTAAGGAAAGGACCGTCGGCTTAGGTGGAGTTTCATTTACGACAATGCTGAGTGGCCGCACTACCCTAGGCTTATTCTGTGGACTGTCACCCTGCAGGAAAGTCTGCAATGCCCCAGGGAAATGTTTCAGGTCCTTGCCAGAAAAGGTTACATTATATGGAATTTGGCTGCCCAGCAGTAGAGGCAGTTAACTACGCGCTTCTTCCTGCAACTGAGTAGCATCACCACTTCTGAGTCAGAGCTAGAATTAGTCTCCTTCCTCTTCCTCTGCACCTCGTCCTTAATTACTGTCTTCTTTCCTTTTTTTCTTCCACGGGGATGCACTAACACGTTTGGTCAAATTTATATAGTGCCAGTGGTAGTCTTGGTCTTGCGGACCTCCGACCAAGAGAAAACTTCTTTATTTAATGCATGCTCGGTCATGTAAAAGGGTAAGGGTGAACCTTTCAACTTATTCTGATCAGTAGCTCGTGGTTGCACATAAGTGTTTTCTCTGTCAATGTCGAACCAATTTTTTCCCCCATGCACATCAATGAGATACTTTGGAACCCTGATGGCATCATTTGTGGCTATAATCATCATATCATACCATCGGGCAAAGGCTTTGTCATTCAAGGTTACATTTTTGGTGTCCTTGCGGACCCGACATGGCTCATACTGGACAACAACAATGGTATGCCCTCGGGCAGGTTGGAGTTGTCGACCCTGTGGAGGTTGCCATCTGAACATGGCAAAAGTAAGAAACAGGTATCCATAGATGAAGGCAGCTCTAGTAGCATGGGCATCCGTACATGCAGCCATCAATTCATTCATTAAAAACATACACCAATTCAAGTGCACTCTCTGAATAAAAAATTCCGCCACTGACAATGTCTCTAGTGAGCATTCCCCTTGTTGGATTTCCTCATAAGGCAGCAAGTCATAAGCTGGCATGCCACCTGAATCTGCTCATCCTTAATTAATCAAATTTGAACCCCACGGCCTCCTCTGTAGGTGCCATGCTTCTCATACAGGCTAAGTTCCCCTTTTTTTTTGCCTTCCATGCTTCCTAGGCCTATGGAAAGCCTCCGTGACGTCTTTCCCATCCATGGACAGTCCTGTGAGCATGTGAATTTAATGGGCATGAATGGGGTATGCCATTTCCAACCATAACACATTCTGGTGCACTAGGCTGAATAGGAACTTGGTGCACCAGACAACCTCTCCTATGCTGCCGAAGGTAGGGAGCTCTAAGAACTTCATGAGTGTGGAGTCCCGTAGCTGCTCAAACTCCACCTTCCGAGTAGAGGCAACTTAACCATTTTTTAGGGCAATCTGTTGCTTATAAACTGAAGGCTCTAAGTCGGGGAATAGGTACACGTCTGTGAAGTCGTGGTCCACCAACTTAGTATTCTCCACTTTTTCCATGAGGTCATTGAGGACCTCCACCCGAGGATCCACAACATTCCCAACTAGAGCCTCCTTCGGCTTAGGGTCACGATATCTAGAGCCTGTGGCTCGTGAACTGCCTTCACCCTACCCTGTTACCTGCCCCATAACTGTAGAATGGTACTGCTTCATTCTCTGATAGACTTTAGTGATTGAGGGTCGGGACTGTTAAACAGCTTGGTCGGCTTTTGTCCTTGTGGTATGGGAACGGAGCTCCAGTGTGAACGAGAGATGATTACCACAACAGATATAAGCAAAAGTGAGTCAAATGCGTAAGTCTGGGGATTGGATTAAAACCCCCACTGCATTTACTGCAGGTAGGTTTTTTCGGGTATCCTTAAGCTCATGCGAGAGATTTAGACGCAGATATTTATCGTTCCCAAGACAATCGACACTTAAAGCTTTGACTTAATGGCAATAAGCTATCCCATCTATCCCTACAGGCCTCCTATTATCGTTCGATCGTCACCCTCCTCTTGTGACCTTGAGTGAAACCCAGACCCTTTCCCAACCTCACTGGACTGCGACACCCGACCATGGACACTTAGTAAGAGGTTAAAAGACTCGACCTCGACGCTTACAAATGCAGTAGCACTGGATTTTACCATAAAGAGATGAATTCAAATGTGAATTGATGTAGTTGGACATGACTGACTTCTTCCCGACCACAAAGGTGTGGCATAGACTCGACAAAATTGCAAAAAGGACAAAAATGTGGGTAAAACCAAAGTAAAAACTCTGACTGGACAATGCAGAAAAGAAACAAAACTGATAGAAATTACTGTAACTGGAAAGTAACAAAACCAAATTTTGAAAAACCTAACCTAATGAGACTCCTTTGAGTAGGAGTAGCGCATGAATTTTTAGTTAATGGGCCAGGGTATAATACTTTCTCAATGTCAAGAACTCTCCCCTGTGCATACTTTTTGTTTCCTCTAACACCACTATATACCATATGAAACATAATCTTATACCCTTGAACAAATGTAAACTCAGAATCACTTTTAGTCTCCCCAATCCTTGAGGCTACAGATTCCTCAGAAGTGACATCCTCACCATGAACCTGGTGAGGGGTTCTCTCTGATTCTTATTTAGTTATTGAATGCAAGGATTCCTCACTACTTATTACATCATCCACGTGATACTTTTAATAACGTTCACTGAATATCTCATCTTTAGGGATATCACCATACTACTCCACAAATTGATCTAGATATTTCTTCATCTCCCATCAGGTACCCCTATTGTGTGGGTTGAACCTCAATGCCTCCACCTGTTTCCTTTTATCAGTCCGTAAAGTTATAAACTCATAACCAGGCTGACATTTAAAAATGAGAAGACTCAGGAGGTGGAAGGACTTCTGGACCTGATTTAAGCATGACCTCCTGGATGGGATTACTCACATTCTGCGCATATTGAGCCAGAGATCGAGCAACTTCATGCCAGCTTCCTTTATTGGCTATCGCCTGAGTTTCATGCCTTTCTTCATGATTGTATCCACCAGTCCCCTTCCAAAAGATTTCTTGCTCGCAACAATCTATAGGGGATAATATTTCCATGAACTAGCAAATGAAAAGGCTTAGGATTTATAGATCTTGTTGGCCTCTTTATTTCCCTTCCTGATCGTATGGAAGGCATAAGTATCAAAGGTAACTAAAGGTGGAAAAGAAACCTTCTTCTACCCAGCAAAATGCAACTCATCCACATTGTCGATATTCCTGACAAACGCTAGGTAAAACACCTTGGGAGTAAGCAAAATTGGGAGCGTATAGGGCTGCAATTCTTCCCCATACACTTTAATTATATTTAAATCTGCATAGATGAACCAATCACCCAACCTAAATCCTTAATAGTCTTTCGAAACCTGCAAGTGCTGCGGTTTCAAGCTATCGAGTGGCGCTCCTATCGGATCGGAACCAGGTAATAAGCCTTCCTTCTTGTTGCCTAACTAAAGGCCAGTGCCTAAAGGCAAGGCACGGAACCCGTCCTCCTGTGAGCCGCGCAATCAATAAGTCAACAATGGCTCGCGATAAGGATGGCATCATTGGTAAGGTAGGTACTGGTTATTGGCAATTCTTTCTTATTACATGGTCGGTCGATTCCCAAAGGGCATTCATTCGAACGAAGTCAGTTTCCTATTGGTTCACTATTTCGCTCCGGTTCTAAGCTGGGCGACTTGAATAGGGGCAGCCGACCGACGTAAGGAGGCCTTTCCTTATTATTTTGGGGAGGGGCAGGTAGTTTCGTATATCGAAGAAAGACAGTATACTTTCCTTGGGATAAGAACCTTGGAAAATAGATTCTTCCCAGGGATATCTTCCCAATGTGGTGATATTATTGATCCTTATAATATAATATATAATATTATATATATATATAATACTATATAATATATATATATATATATATATATATTATGATTTATATATTATCTAATATATATCTGGCCGGGCCCTAAACCTTTACTTGATTCACCTGTCTCACCTCAGGCAGGGATTACACTAGCCAACCGAACGATTGATTGATTCACCTGTCTCTCTCACAAGCCGCCAGGTATCACCAACCTGACCTGTACGCGGAGAATCTAAATTACCTCCATTATTCCTTTTAATGGATAACAACCCGTATGCTATTCCCTCCCTTTCCCTTTGGTCGGTCTAGGTTACCCAACCAGCTACTCACTGGGGCAGCTAATCCTACTGCCTATTGATACTGATTCTTATACTGATTCTGCCAAGTCCAAGTGATAAGTGTCTCTATCCAAGTGCTCCTAATCCCAGGCGGATCTATATATACTCAAGGGGATCTATCCCCAAGTGATATATCCATGGGCGTAAGGTTCAGTTCAGGTCCTGAAAAGGGAAGGACCGGGCGGAATACAGAGCATGTAAATGGTCAAGCTGCCAGAACCACAAGCTATCTTATTTCCGGCTTTCTGTCAGGCCTTTGGGGGCTTCGTTACAGCCCAGTCGCTCAATGGGCAGCCGGAGATACTTACTTCTGCCTTGACAAGAATGACTTATTTCATTACAGACAGGAAGGGAAATAGAGGATTGCATAGGATCAAATGCATTTGTATACGAGCGATATTTCGTGAAACGTCCCAATTAAACAGAATTCACCCTAGCGCAAGGAGAGTCCGCATCATATACGATCGATATTTCGTGCGTCCCAACCTTACGAGTCCTTGTCTTTTGGGTTGCCATTTTCGGGTTGTGGGTGGGAGTCAATAGTTAGAACTAAACCTCACTTTAGAAACCCACGGGAACACTCTAGAAAAATATGCTTGAAGATCTCATTCAAGACCTATGCGATTGCATCCATTACCACAATGTCGTCTTGGTGTGGCATAGTAATGGGCCTCAACTGCGCTTATTCGGTTTAGGAATTAACCCCGCTTTAAGAGCTGAACTTGAAAGAACAATTCTGAAGAGCACGCATTATTATTCCCTTTATTATATACGAGGTTTATTATATGAAAGGATACTCGTTCGGTTTACGTTTCCACAAGTCACCAACGCGAGTAATGATGTGTGGCATGAGATTGACCATATAGAGAGGTCCATTTCGATCTCAGATAAATAATTTACTTTATCTATTAATAATAGTTCAAGTTCTATATATTAATCTTGGCTTTCGTTTCAATTACTTATTATTGACCTAAAGACGCCTTAGTTGACCGCGCGCCCCTGAGCATTCGTTCCTAAATGCCATAAACAACGAAAGATCGTCGTTAGCAGCCCGATACTAATACTACCTATTACGAGTATTTATGTGTGTAGGTTATTCATTACGATTAATCAAGCCCCCTAAGCCCTATAATAACCAGTGTCCATTCGATGTTTCAAATTGCAGTCTGGAGGGAAGTATATAACCAAAGAACCGGAAAAACCGATTCCACATGTCCCTAGAGTCCGACAAAACCGGGAAAGGCACTAGAATTAATACGAGCGCCGGCCCCTGTTAGAATTGAACCTGCAGGCTGTAATTATAATGCATTTCACCTTGATAATAGAGTTGTTTCTATAAGCCCACACCATTTCTTTATTCTATGCCAAGGTGTTGGGCCAGGGTAGGTTCGGGTTTGAGAGCAACCTTTCTTGCTGTTAAGCTGGCGATCATAGAGGTAAGCTGGCAATCGAATGAGGAATAGGAAGGCGTGGGTTGAAACGTGATCTCGAGCTCTTCCTGCAGCTATTTCTTTACCGGTATCCCGCTTCCTCCCCCCCGAGAGGTTTCACTCCTTTCCGTGCCCACCCGTCGAAATCCTATCTCCCTCTATCAATACCGATCATATTTATCTCGACGAAATAAATGGAGGCCGGTATCTACAACCTGCACATTTCCAGAGAGTTTCTACTGGAGGGGGTGACGTCTTCTTCAGTCCCGGCCCAATTCATTGAGATAAAGCGACTCAACCTTAATTAAGAGAAACGGAAATGTGGGACTCGAATTACAGATAGACTCGGTTCTTATGGTGAAATCAATGCTGGAGAGAACCCTCAACTCGATGTGAAACACCCAATATTGCGGGAGATTGCGGGCACTCTTAGAGAGGAGGTCGCCCCCGATAGCACTTCGAATTGCTGCGATAAACAATCATTTGCTTAATAAAGAGTTAGGGCCATTCAACAATTAATTCATTGCCACCAAGCAGGCAAGCAAGAGAGAGAGAGAACCAAGCGGACAAGCAAGAGCAACAAGGGCAAGGGCCGGAGCAGCGAGGAAGCAGAAGCAAGAGGAATAGCCGGAGCCCCCAAACAAGCACAAGCAATCAAAGTGATTCGTTAGGTCCGGGGCTTCGGGAGCCGCAGCTAAGTCAATCCGCTAATTTCTTTCTTTTTGAATGAGTTCCCTGCCCGCTAGCACATCTGTTGCCCTTAATGATAGTACTTGTGTAATAGGCGCATATAGGGATTGAAGTAGCGGGGTGAGGGGGGAACATACGATGCGTATAACGTGCTCATACTGACAGGTTAGGAGCGTCCCCCTGAAATAGCTAGGCTAGTCCCCTAATTTAGTATAGTAGCGTGGAGTACGGGACAAGAGTATGCCATATAGTACATAACATAATTGTTAAGTCAAGCGTTCCTGCCTACGGCAATCCCTTAATCGATTTCTTTGTTCAATATCTTCCCCTGCGTCCCTTCAAGTGGCAGGCCAGGGGCTTCGGTTGATAGGTGCATACACATGGCGGCATCAGTCTTCGGTCAACTGTCCGTTGTCCGTTGCTTGTTTAACGAATGACTGTCTGTAAATAAAGATATCTCTTCCCGGCGCCGCTGTACTGTCT
>Ga0228600_1000023_pt1 | contig 20045 bp, 18 predicted proteins | sample CRU5metagenome_FD_182730 | JGI IMG/M metagenome (GOLD analysis project Ga0228600, IMG submission 182730) | Spruce roots microbial communities from Bohemian Forest, Czech Republic - CRU5 | ecosystem: Host-associated > Plants > Roots > Unclassified | place: Czech Republic: South Bohemian Region... | reverse complement strand
TCTCCCTTAACTCCATCATCACTATACTCGCCATCTCCTCCTCCTATCTCGTCTCCTCCCTAAACATCTGTAATAGGATTAGCATATATAAAAAAGAAACTTGCAATATGAATGGGGGTTTTTTATATTTAGGGCGGTATCCGCAAGGCACTATAATTCATACTTTCCCGTATTAATAAGAGGCAAGGCACTATTTCAATATGGAATAAAAAGAGCTTTCAATCTAAACAAGCAAGATACACAGATGTAAACACTGGTTTGGACTCTAACTACGGAATATGGATTAGGGCTATCGACACAAAGCTGGAGCTAGGACTAAAGACACAGGCCATCGAGGCAAAGCTTACTTGACTGGCTACACAGGCAAGGTTTACACACACAGGCTAGCTCATGGGCTAAACTGTTGAAACAAAGGTTTTCTCTTCTATTAATGCAGCAGTGACCATTTCACCAATATATGCCCGTGCCCCCACTGCTATCTATGCCCCTATTATCAAAGTGTGAGATATGCATCGTGGGTGCTCTCTTTGCTACCTTCACTGTGGTGCCTCCACTGCGCTTGGTCCTGAGTCAACCAGGTACGGAACTGCCTTCGCTCTGCCACCTGGCTCTGTGTCCTTTGTCTTTGCCCCTGGTGGGCCTGTAACCGTACAAGGGGAAGCTGGGATGGTATGGGCTTTTCTCTGATCGAGATTCCAGGTGCATTGGTTGGTTCTGGTCGCATTGATTCATTTGGTTCTTGCCTGCGTGGGCTGCAATTATCCGTCCGGGAAAGGAGTGGAATAGCTTGGTATGCCACCGCTCTGTGACGACTACGCTTATGTGCTGTTATTGTAATGTCTACGCGTATTGCTCTGTCTCCGCCTGCCTATGTCTTGTTTTGACTCTGCTGTTTGTAGCTTTTTATCTTAACTGCTTTCCCCTGGTGGGCTAACGTAATGCTCTTTAGACGTATCTTGAGATGTATATAGATAGCAAGAACCTTAAAGCGTATATACTCTTCCCCGCCTTCAAGCTACGGGCATCAATCTGCTTGCCCTGTTCGCTCCCTATGAGATTGGTTTTGTGCCTTCGATTTGCCCACCCACCTATGGACTGGTCCAATGGGTTCAACAACTGAAATTGCTAGTGCTTCTTCAACTGATGGATCAACTAAAGAAATTGGATCCGCGCATGGAATTAGTGAGTCTCCATATCGACCCGTTGTTGGTGGATCAATGTAAACGGCTGGAATAGGAGGTAGCATTCCACCGATGATGTCAAGTAATGGACCGGTTCTTTAAGCAGGCCCTTCTCTATCCATCAGTTTAGGTATCCCATGTTGGAGCAAACGAAGTCACCTGTAGAAGAGAGCTAAGCGCCCGGAGAAACCAACTCTTAGATACAGATTCAGATGCAGATCGAGTAGTTTACCTCATTGAAGCAACAGATACATAGCCAGGTGCGGATACTGTGACGTGAGTGCAGGTTCCTCCGTCCACTTAAACAGATCCATCAACGGGGCTTTCGAACGGGCTCAGACGCTGGTGGATCAACAAGATCAACAGCTACTGGATATGAAACTGCGCTTGCACCCGCCCTCCTGATAAATGGATCTTTATCTGGGTAAGGTAGTGGTCCTGGTTGGGGGTTATCCGACTAGATAAGGAACTGCATCTGTAGGGACTAGATTTGGATCTGTGGCTCTCTCTGTTAATGCACAAGTTTGATCCAGCACGAATTGAATTCTTGTATATAACAACCTATGCTCCCTTTACGTCTGTTTTTGACTCTGCTACCGGTAAGACTAATGGTTCAACCACTGGGTCAATAGCCACTTATGCTGAGGCTGTCTAGGCCTTTGCAATTGGTGGTGCGGGTGGTAAACTGCCCTTCCTGCAGCCAAAGAAGCCTCTGCCTTTGATGGTGATGTCTATGCCCATGCTGCTACTTTTGCCTTTATTGTCTTTGCCTATTATACAAGTAAAACCCCTGCCTATGATGGTACGACGTAGCGCTTGCAATTGTCTCTGGTGGCCATGTATAGAGGTGCTTTAAATTGATCTAGGCGGAATTACAGGTGCACAGATAGCGGGGTGACAGATAGGGACGGGTGTGGATGCGTGCTTAGGACGGAAAGCGTTGTGGGTATGGACTTTACGGCTACACACGATTCTGACATAGATAATCGGGTTCTATTTATTTGCCCTAAAGACGTCTAGTGGCTCTTAGGCATTTGAGCTTATCGGGAGTGCTCTATAGGTATCCCTCTCTGTCTCTAGCATGGTGGGGTGTATTGCCCTGCATGAGTCCGCATGTTGTGTCTGTACCTCGCTTATGGCGGCATGCATGATGGGCACGTATGGATCCTCAACGATCCTCAACGAATGAATCAGCTGCACCCATCTTTGCCCTCGCTGCTGGGTCTGGCTCTCCACCTGGAAGGGATACTGTTGGGCGAAATGCTGGCTTTCGAATGGGCTCTACATTTGCAGGGTATAACTTGACCAATGAATAAACACCAATTACTTATCTATCGCGACTACTTAATAATCGTTCAAGACTGCGCTGCCCGAGTAAACGTGTGAAAGAAAGTACTACCCCTTTTGGCTTTGCTTTTGAATGTTCTAAATATCAATCTGCTGCCTCTCCTACTGATGGTGGTGAATATACTCGCTTTGATGCTTCTGGTTCCGAATGAACTGAATCAATGGCTGCTGGATCTCTATCTCGATCCCCCAGGTAACGAACTACAATTGGATATGCTAAAACTGGCGAGGATGCTAGTGGATTGACTGAAACTAGATATTGAACCGGAGGATATGTAACTTGGTCTAAACCCGATGGATATGCTTCCACTGCACATGCTATCCTTATCTGTGCTCTCTATGCTTCCACCTTTTCCTATGCCTATACCTCTGTAGCTTTTCCTACGCCTGTGTAAGGTAGCCCCGTATCTCGTCGTTTTGACGTCTGCCTTTCTGTATGCCGCCCCGTGTCTCCGTATGTATCGATATGTATTAGTATAGGTTCGTGCGCCCTCCATGATACTGTAGATAGGTGTTGGTTGGTTTATTTACCATATCTGGTGTCCATGGTGTCGGTTATCCATATGGAATCGATTTCATGTCCCGAGGGCCAACATAAGCAAAAGCGATTTCAGTTTATCCAGCAGTTGGACCAGCATCCTCGTTACTTCGAAAACAAGACGTTGATCCATATGCGGATCGAGAGCCATTACCCGCAGATTTATATAGAGACCTAGCAGTATCAAAGCCAGCAGTTTCACTCGCAACGAAGCAAGAAGCACCCCTTACAGACCTATATCCAGCAGATTCAGTTCTATATAATATAATGACCTAAGCATTGCGTTTTTCTGATAACTGTACTCACTTCCTGGTAAAAAAGTAGGAACACTCACAGATGTGGGAACACCAAATAAGAGAACACCAGCACCCAGAACTAGACTTCTTGGAACACGTCCAGATGCTATTGAGATGCAGATGTTTCAGTTGAATCCATTTAACCAGGTGACCCCACATCTGGGAAAGTACCAACAGCATCACCAGCGAAGGCACCTAGTGCAAAGGCAGAGCCCGTAAGCCTGTTGTTTATTACCTAGCAGTTTCCAAGAGCAAAGGCATAGACTGTGTGGGTACCAGTAACATAATAGGCAAAGGCATTTGATCACCAGCACCAGCGGCATGGGCGAAGACACTTGAACGAGCAAAAGCACCCGTTGAAAACCCCGTGAAAGATCCAATTCCGGATCCACCCCCCAGTTAACCAAGTTGATTCCGCACCAGTAAATGATGCCAGTGACCCATTAGTTTCCCTAGCTGTAGCCCTACCTGATCGAATGGAGTAAAAGTGCGGGGTTGACCTCCTTACCAGAGGACTATTTTATTTATATTATCATATTATTTCAGGCATCCAAGCTCGAGGTCCTTTCCTGGACTTGGTTTGGCTGTAAGCTATGGCTCTGTCTATCTCTATCTGCATCTCGATCTGCGACTGAAGGATATGAAACTGGCTATGGTTCAACCTAGGCTACTAGCTATCGAACGAATACTGAAACTGCCGGGTAAATTACCACTGCTACTGACTCTTGAACAAGCTATCAACCTGGCGAGCCGGGCCGGCTTGAATGCTGCAACTTTAGCTGCGGGTGGTGCCTTAGCCCATGCCCCTGCGACTGGCTTATATGTCGCTCAAGGCTGCTGAAAGAAGGTCAATTCATTATTATAAAAGAGGTGAATCCACGAGGAGGCTGGGTCAACCAGTAATGGATTTCGTGCCTCTACCTCTGGTTCTGAGTCAACAAAGTAAACTGCAGGCTCCGTATCTCCTATTCCTATTGCCTTCGCTCTACCCGTCTCTTCCTCTGCGGCTCTTGCCTCTGCCTCTGTCCCCTATGCCTCTGAATCATCCCTGGGAACAAGGGCATATGGCGCGAGATCTGAACAGTGGGCGATTTCGGAACACTCGGAGTCACACTAGCGCCGGAGCCTAATTACCAGGAAAAGCCAGGGATATGGGAACACCATCACTAGGCCTTACTTTAGCAGCTTATACTGTATATTATTATTGCATGCATTCAATAATATAAGATGTGAATAGCTTCTCCTGGTTCGTGTTAATAGCAGCTGCTAATAATACTACTATATGATAAATTCCTCTGATGGCTGCGACCTTGTGTGTATGACTGTGAATAAGAGAGATGTAGTAGTTCCCTAATAAGTAGCAGCTTCCCCGTCATTCATTCATTCCGATTCCATTTCGATAACCAGCAACTTAGTATGCAGCATCCCAGCCAGGAACAGGAGCAGGAGAGGCAAAGACCATTCGAGAGCCAGTCCCATTCATTGGGGATCCAGGTTCATAATCCCTTTCCAACAGAAGTAGACAATTGGAGCATGCGGATTGATGCAAAGATCTCAATATCGATACCTTCACCCTCGTCTTGCTCCTGGTTGCTCGGCCGCATAAATCTAGCCTTTGCCTATATTTATGGGTCAGGAAGGGATCCCAGGCGAGACGGTGATGAAACTACTGGTTCAGGATAAACGGGCTCAAGGTCATCATCTTGTTTAACCGGATCAAATGCAACTGCCGGGGGTGCCTTATATGCCTTTCACCTAGCTGCTGGTCCTAGCTGTGCTCCTAGCACCGGGTAAACTGCTTCTTATGCCTTCGCAACGAGCGTGCTTGCTTGCCGGCTTGCTTACTTATTTCCTTGGCTCGGTAAAAGCATCGCAGTTGGACCATCGCAGTTGGCCATCGCAGTTGTATGAACAGAAAAGCCAATTTCCCTTAACCAAAACCATCGCACCGTCGCTGTTCGCTTCCTCTTCCTTTGTTCGTGTTTTCATCATAACATAAGTGCAACAACCTAGAGGAGAGATACTGTTCATGCTGGGATATACGTTGCTGCTGGAAAAGCTGGGTAAGAAAAGCAGGGTAAACTGCTTAATACCTACCTATGGATGCACTATTGTTTCATTTACATGTAGTTTACTATCCAAAGCCCCAGCCTCATGCAATCGATTTCATTCGCCCTGAGCGCTTACTTAGCCCAAGATGTAGAGTTACCGTTCCAGTTTATATGCTGATTCTTACATAGGAACATGTATCCCTACTGCTGGTCCACTCCATACGTTATCCATGCACAGGTTACCTTATGTCTAATGCGTTCGGCTACTACCTTATGCTAGTGATCCCATGATGTACCCATATTAGATCTTCCAATTGATGTTCTACCATTAGCTATAGCTCCTATATACTATGATTCCAGTATTGCCTGCTGGACCTAGAACACCTGTTACGGTATCAGGATATTTTTCTATATATGTAGTGCATTAGGATAGAATAGCTGTTCCGATATTCTATGATGTTCCAGTTTGAGTTCTGACTAGTGTCCAGTGATGGTCATAGTAATAATAATGGGATAGATAGGGATATATAGGGATAGCTCACATTCCAGCCAGAGTGAAATGATTAATGATTCGTGATTCATTTTGCTTATGCTCCGGAGGGAGAGAGACTCTTTTCGTTCCGTTATTCTGTCGGATCAATGGTAGGTAGTATCTGGTAAATGTAGGGCTCCAGGGCGACATACATTTTGGTGATGTCCGCTTTCTACCTCCTATGCATGTATCTCCTCAAGAGGATCAGATCGGAACAGAACATATCGCATAGGGGAAGCAACAGATCCGAACAAAGCTCAGGTAGTACCCATCCATCACCGAGGCAAAGACCAGCAAAACCACACAAAAGCATTGCCTATTGCCTATCAATCGCCAATCTTAAGGGACCATAGGGAGGAACAAATTGGTCGGGGCTACACGCCTTCTACTGGATCTTACATACCAACTGATCTTTTCAACCATATATATTCCGAAATATCGAAGGGTTATTTACACTAGGCCTCTGTTCAACTATGCAGATTACGTCGGGAGGATTACAAAAGTAAGGGCCAGGGGACCTCGTTTATTACCCATAGCCCGTAGCATTCCTTCCAATTCCATAACCATAGCCTACAGAGGCAAAGGAGCAAGCAGCTTACCCCGTAACGAGGGCATAGGCAGGAGTTTTTAGTTGCTATTCGTTCCAGAGTCGGAGTCGAGACACCAATACCGGGAGTCGAGTCCTTTGGTCGAGTGCCCTTTATGCTCTATGGCCTTTATGCACTCCTGCGTTCACCAACTCCCTAACGTAGCTGACCCCTTATTATATTATAGGGGCGGGGAACACCAACTCCCTTACGTTGGTCCAACTCCCTAACGTAGGAAGGTTCCACTTTAGACATCGTATTCGGGTATCTGTTCAGAACGCATATCGATATCGGTGTTAAGAACAGAAGGTGTCGCATATTGTTAAAGCGGGGAAAGGAACAACATCCGGATAGCTGCTAATAGCTTAGCCGCACCGCTAATATAATAGGCACTCCCTTGCCGGCGCTGGGGCAGAGTCATCTCAGGTGCCCCATAGAGACCAGCCATGAAGGAAAGCCGGGCACTCCCTTCCATTCTCCTACCCTTTTTCAGAAGCAGAAGGAGACCTTTTCCTATACGAGACCAAGGGCCCTTGCTCAAGTGCCCTTCCCTTGTTCAGAAGGAGACCTTCATAGCCCTATCCTCTTTTTTAGAAGGAGACCGAATTCCTCTCCCTTCCATTCCCCTATCGGCTCCCATGCCAGAAACATTGAAGAAGAATGCTTCGGCGAAAGGCCATAGGAAGAGTCAATCGAAGGGGCCAGCACCATCATGCATGCAGAGCGAGCTTGGCCCTGCTTTTTTCAGCTTTTGTCAGGTTTAGATACGGGTCGGTTTATTCACCGGACATAGTTTCGTAGCTTTCATTTTCCATCCATCTTTTTCCAACAACAACAAAGCACTCTCCAAGCACAGTGATAATTCCTTAGACGAGATAGATCTCGGAAGCGGAAAACGACTTAGTTCGCGATTGACGGGTTAGCTACTTTCGGGTACTGGCACGGGTACTTGCATTGACGGGTCGTTCCTTGCCCTCAGAGGACAAGACCTAACGAACCTTTTAATACGTATTAACACCTAACTTACACCAACGGGAGCCTGCCACAGAAGACAACGAACAAGAGAGTCGAGTAACACCAGCGAACTCACCCCGCATGAATGCTGAACCGAGTCTATTATATACGTCACATAAACCAGCTTCCGGTTCCTCCACCTCGTCCGCAGGAGCAGGGATGAATGAGCGCTCTTTGCTCGTAATTGACCGGTTCCACCCACCTTTATGACTCGTATCTTTCGGTTATCAATCCTGCCAGAAGTTCGAGGCGGCATGGGCATGCTGTACCTACCTATTCCCCTCAAAATCTAGCATGATTATCCCCCTCACGATGCCTTGGTAAGTTGAAGTCAACCTGGAACTAGGAAAGCTCACCGATCGCCATTCACTCTCTACTTTACCAACCTCAGAGAACCAAACCAATCCCCAAAGTGATCCGGAGCAAGCAAACCTTTTTTCTATTTATCGTTCAGCACTTGAATTAAAGCAATCGTCCCTATATATTCCTGCTCGAATTTACTGTCTGCCCGCTTTCGTTCACAGTTAAGCTTTTCGGGACCTGATAATCGGGAAAACAACCACTCTTCTTCCCGCCCTAATGAAAAGAAAGAAAGAAAGTGAGGTAGAGTGAAAATAAAGAAAGAGATAGAGACCCAGGTATGGAAATTGACGGAGCAGGGAACGAATAGGGCAAGGCCATCTTGCTTGCTTGTCCTGCGAGCGCCTACAATATTGGCAGCGCTAAGCGGCACTTGTTATTTTCCTTTTTTAAGAACAGAGTCCGAAGTGTTTTAGTAAGGAAAGTGTCCTGGAGAGGAAAGGAGCAGCCGCAGGGAGACTAGAGATAGGATTGGCCTTTCTCCATATTCCCCAGACACAGAAAGGCGCTCATCTCAGTTGATTGCGCTCCACTCCCATTGGTCCTGTCACGAAGGAAGAACGCTCCCTTCGCACGAGTGATAAAACGAGGATAAGATCAGGCACACCTGACTGAGTAGTTCGAACTGGCGCTTTTGGGGTTTCAATTCATTCCGAATGAAACGAAATTCCGATCATACCATCCATAATAGGGATCGTACTGTCAATCTCGAGTCGAGGTCGGAATGGGATCGGGTCACGTCTTACCATCCATAGTTCCCATGGTGGGTCTTATTATATTAGATAGTGGAGCCGATCACTCTATTTCCTTTGAGCCATTTCCGTTCAATTAGATTCAGAATGCTCCATACTATGTGTGTGATTACAGCGAGAATCCGATCGATTTGCTCTATCTATTAGATAGTGGAGCCAATCACTATGTATTTCCTGTTAAAATCAGCAAGGCTGAAAGCGTTTCGCCGATACCTTACCGTAAGCGGGTGGGTCCATCCGAGAATATAGGTAGGTCAGGTCCGCCCTGAGCGGGGCAACGCCTCATACAGCGAGATCCAATCGACTCGACTTCTCCTTATCGACTCGACTTCTCCTTAATGAAATGAAATGATGGTGCACGGCGGGCGGGATAGGAGCGTTTAGGAGAGGAACAGATCAAATCCTGCAGGCAATAGAGATCGGCTTCGCCTTCCAGTGATTAGCCAGGACTCTCGAAGGCTGTCGGCATAGGACTTGTCAGATTTGTCAAGCAATGCCAAACCCAATCGATATACCACTAGTGCAATTATAGATAGAATGCATAGTTCTTACAGTAAGGGCCATCAATCGGAACTTTACCATAAAGCCATCACCCATTAAGACAGCTACAACATTATCCGCACGCAGATTGACTATTGTACCATCATTCCGCTAATCCAATTCCCCCGCCATTCATTACTTCATCAGGACCATGAATACGAGCAATGCCATCTCCTACTTGAAGTAGGTGCCAATCAATATTAACAACACTTTAGCCCATATGGATGGATTAAGAAGTAAGTCCTTCCGTTTCACACTTCGCCTAATAGCTCGCCAAGCCTTGGATGGGAAAGTTATAGTTCCTCCGAACAAAATGAGATTTTGGCTTCACCTGGCCTTTGATGGGATGACTATGAGATTCTTCGCCTTAATTGATTGGGGGTTACTTCTTGGTCATCGGTTACTTCGAAATAGCCCGAAACGGACTTACCAGATCTACATTCTAGTGCAATGGAAGATAGTGGTAAGTAGGGATGTCAATTTTGTTGAGGATGGTGTTAGTTTAATCTTGACTCGGTCAAGAGTGGTAGAGAGGCAGCTATCTAGCTGGAGTCTCCTTCTCGGTCGGTAAGAGTGAAAGATAGTAAGAGTCAGAGGAACCGTCTGCCTGCCTATCTAAGGAGCTTGGAATTGACTGGATTTATTCGTTCGGGAACCCTATGAACCCTTATTATATACGTAATTACGTATAATAAAGTAACTAGAGAGATAAGAAAAACCAATCGTAATTACATATATAATGAGGGCAGAAATGTGCATGCATCTATTTCTTCCAATTGGATTGAGATCTGTCTGTAGATGCTTTATATATGTTGCATGGGTTTGACGAAATGAGATTCAAATCAATATGGGCGAGGAAAAACTCGCTTGACCAGTAGAGAGGGCGAGGAAGGATCGCTCGCCAATTAAGTAAGTTATCGAATTTGATTTCTATTATCTTGAGACGAAAACCTGAGTAGTGAGTATTCCCTTCCGTCTTAAGAACCTACATTATTCCCTTCTGTCTTAAGGTCCGGAAGCTACTTCCCTTCCGTAAAGGCGAAGACTTCTTTCCTTCAAAAGAGAGGTTATCCCTCACTCCGTTATCCCTCACTCTTGCTTTCTTTCGTGATCCCTAACTCCGTTGAAAGGCAAGGACCCTTGAAAGAAACGAGAAATTGCTACAACGAGAAATTAGAAGTATATTTCCCTTTAAGGTAGGAAGGGAATTCTTGACTATTATCTGCGTACTCACTTATTTATTGATAGTTTAGGAAGATAGATATGGGCTTTATATATATGATTCTTACTCACTGATTTCTTTGGCTTTGGCTGGCTGGTCCCTCAGCTCTGCCCTTTGAGGGTCAGAAATCAAAGTGTCCTTATTTGAAAGCTACAAAGGTAAGATTGGATCCGTGATGCACAGGGAGATCCGTTACAACAGATCGGTCTTCCCACTAACACCAGTTATAAGGCTGACCAATTTCGTCCTGGGAATTATCCTCTACAGCTGCTCTCGGAGAATTGGCCTTTTATGGGTTCGGAGAATCATGAGCCTTATTGATGCCTTATCAAATAGGGCTCGAGCCTTGACTGGGAAATAGAATAAGAGTCTACATGTTTTGATCTCCAGTAGCATTCCATCGAAAAAAGCCAGTAAGCATCCGATAGCACTCCATTGCCAGTAGGATAATTTCATAGCATGTTTTCAGCTGGATCATAGCATACCTCTTCTGGATCGAGGGCCTCTAGCGCCATTTCCCTCTGCCATTGGATTGCTTGACCATCACCCTTTACCATACTACAATGGTGGGTCTAACCTCCTTGTAGAGGGCACTTTATTGCCTGTCTATCATTGTTTGATCCCCGGGCTCGGCCTTCGGAGAACAACATCTCCAGCTCTTACGCCGATGTAGCAAGCATGAATAAGAATTCAAGCAATCGATGTAGCAAGCATAAATAAGAATTCAAGCATCTATGTAGCAAGCATAGATAAGAATTCAAGCAATCTATACAACAATGGTGGGTCTTAACCGAAATGGTGGGTCTGAACATCAATGGTGTGATGGGTCTTCACTAACATAGAATGGCGGGTCTGCACCGAAATGGTGGGTCTGAACATCAAGACAAGAATGTATCTCCTAATTCCAGCTATGACTATAGGTGCCTCCCATAGAAGAACGATCCACAAATTAACTACCTCACCCTTGGAAATATTGAAATAGACACAACAAAAGTCTAGGATTCCCTCCAGCAAAGAAGCCTGGCGGATGAAGTCCTCACCATTTCTATTGCACCAATTTATCCAGTAGTAGGTCATAGGAGAGTGGCACTGATGACAGCTAAGTACCTCGACATACCTCATCGGGTCTCTGTGACCAAGAGGGTTATTGAAAACCCCTCCACACTATTCCTCCATAGTTTTTGTTGTACCGGTTACCATTGGGGGATTCAGATCCCGATGAGTTTGGAAGAGTGATAGAAGGATAGGGCATCGACCAGATGATGGAATTATGGTTGGACACCTCGTAGATTGACTTGTCCAAAGAATAGATCCTGCCAAAGGAGACTTACACGAGATTAACTATCGATGAGGTGAATATTCAAATACCCCTTTCAACCCCATAGAGTAGAAAGAGAATATTTACACCAATGCCGGGCAGTCTAGTAGATAAGGATACAACAATGGTGCAAGATATCAATGAGTTGCAGGCCCAAAACCTAATTTCCTTCCTGGGAATAAGTTTGGCGGGGCTGCACTCATGAGTGAGTCCAATCAAGAGGCCATCCTAGATGAGTATCTGTAGTCCTATCCTAGAAATAAGCTCATAAGAAAGCAGGTCGACTTAGTGCTAGGGCCGGGAATCCATCAGCTGACTCCAGGAGGAGTCTATCATCTAGTTGCAACTCTACAGGAAACGGGCTTTGGTTTTTCATTTTTATTCACCATCAACCAGAAATCCATAGAAGAATAAATTGGTTAGATTGTGGAAAGGAATAAGCCTTTAAAGATACCTCCACAGGTGCATGCATATACAGAGTTCAAACAAGGGGACAAGGTTTGTACGCAGAATCTAATTGACCTGTAGAAGGTGCAATTAACCAGATTGGATCAACTTTTTATGAATTCGATAGGGTATTTGCACTCATTAATAATAAATGGGGACTGGTATTTAGAGGAGCTGCAAGCCCAAAATATACAATTGAAAGATCAAATGGAGAAGCAGAACATAGAAAGTGAGTCCTTGTGAAATGCCTCTGAACACGCCTACGAGTAGGAGACCCACTGGAAAGTGCAAGATGACCAAGCCACAACAGCAAAATAATAGGTGAGAAAGCAGATGTGGGATGCCCAGGATAGTGTGGATGAAGTCCATGATAAATATACCAAGGAAAAGCAAGAGCTTACTACCTGCTTTGATGAAGTATTACCTTTTCTCCTTGAATCATTCTGGATTTGGTTCTCCTTGAATCATTCTGGATTTGGATCTACGACCTTATATACTGCAACCTTGAATACTGCTACCTTAACCGCTGGAACCAGGTAACCTGCTTCTAACTCTGAATCTATATGCTCTGGATCCCCAAATGGATCAGCTACTGTATTGGGCACGGAATCTGTATCTGGATCAATGGGTTCAACAACAGGGGAATTGGAACTACTAGGGGCTAGGAAGCCTTTCCTCGCTAGCGGGGTAGTAAACTTAAACGGGCACTGAATCTGCGCCTGGAATTGGATCTTCACCTGGGACCGGAACTAATCCTGTCTTTCCCGCTGTGGGTTAGTGCCTGTGTAATGGTCCGTGTTCCTGTGGTCCACAGCAGCGTAAGCACTATGGGTGACTATGATGAGCCTGGTTCTCGTCTTCCCGTGCTTACATGGGGCACTCTCGCCGGTCCTCGCCCCTTCGCGTAGCTTCATCGTTGGACTATATACGTATATATAAAGTAAGCATATGCAGTAGATCCATTTTGAGATCCAGCATCAAAGCTAGCAGTTTCAAAGCCAGAAGTGAAGGCAGAGGCAGGCACAAAGACAAAGGCTGATGCAGAGGAAGCAAGGGTAGCAGACGAGAGACCGTCTCATGCTTCTTTCCTTGATAGGTTACTATCCTTTCTTCCTTCCTACCTAGAGGCGAGTGATGTTATAGCTCCTTACCTAGCAGTAGCATTTGCCCGCACAAATTCAAAGGAGTGTAGCATGGTGTTCCCACTTGTTCAATAGAGTGTTACTGGATTTCCAGGATTTAGTCTCCTATGGTGTAAAATGCACATGGTGTTCCGATATTCGGATGTGTTCCCAAATATACAGAAGCTAGAGCCATAAAAGCATAAGTATAAGATTCAGTTCCGGCGTAGTAACAGAGAGTGTGTGGAGGTATACCGAGTTGTAAGGCTTTGTAACAAGATTGTAGTAGTTAGTAGGGTAGGATACTAGGGCAGGGCCTTTTTGCTTTACTATGGTGGCTATCGTGGGGAGGGAATAAGCAGATGATAGGTGCGCGCCACAGGGTATAATGAAACTAAATCTTTTCTATGTAGCCTAGAATACCAATCTTTTTGTGTAAATCCATTCCACTTCGGGGTGGTGTATGGGAAGTGTGTTCCAGGAATGTATGTATGTATGTATGTAACCGACCGGTACGTGCCCGTCCTTCTGTCCATATAGTTGGTGAATCGTTCGACGAAGGTTCTAATCCAGGGCCAGTAGTGGATCCAGGCGCAACGCTAATTATGGATCCAAATTCGGATCCCCCAGGTGTAGAGGCAGATCGAGAGCCAAATTCAGTCGATTGAGTCTCACCAGCGGCTTCCCCATCACCATCTCGGTCAGCTTGCTTTGCCCGCACCGAACCAGCTTACTTATTCTATCTGCCCGGAACCAATTTGCTTCCATGCTGCCTCCCCGTCCCACCTGCCTACTCATCTTATTATTATCCCACTGGTTTATTGGCTAATGAATCAAATTCAATAGAGCTTCCTTGTGTTGACTTATGCAAGTATAGTATACTGAGTAATTTATTCCTTAGGGAGTTGTTATAGTCAGAGTGTTGTTGACCTAAGGAAGAGTATATGTACCGAGTAATGCCTGAGATTGTTGTGGTTGTTAAAATAACTATTGCACAAAGGGTGTTGGATTTGGGTTTTTAAATGGAATGCAAGTGAAAGTGGATGAATGGATTGGTTGTTTAACCATAAGAGAAATGAAGTGGAAGTAGTATGAACAGAAAGATTACATGGTAGAACTAGAGGTGGTTAGTTATAATTTGATCGCATAGATATAACAACCTACATAAGGGACATAAGTATTTGCATGGGATCTAGAGCTGATGTAGTACCATGAGGAGGGACTGTGGTAGAGGTGTATTACATAGTATAGGAGGATCTAGGCAAAGGGCTAGGATTAGTTTTCGAAATAGAGCCGAAAAGGATGACTAACCTGGGCCTAGGAGGCCACACAGGGATCTCATATGAAACATATGTGGAGAGGTAGAGGAGTGAAAGTCAAGTTGACCAGTAGTTGATACAAGGATGGACTCACATTAGTGAAGGTGGGCATAATTACCTGTGTTAGACTAGGATTCCCAAATGAGAAAGCATTGGCATTATATCTAACAAATGTAGATGTGTTAGGGTGAGAGGGAATATATTAGAGCAAGGTAGCTAGATTCAACTTTAGCAGTCGAACGAACCAAGCTGTGTGAACCATGAAGCGGTCTAACCCACCATCAATAGCAATGTCAAACGATCTTACTAACGCACACCATCGAAAGTACTCCGTCTACTGCTTCTATCGTATCGCCTACCCCATGCTGTGAAACATGAAGCGGTCTAACCCTGTGTGAAACATCGGTATAACCCACAGCTATCGAACTGTCAAACGATCTATGATCTTACTTACGCACACCCACCATCGAACGAACTTCCAATGCTACCTTCAACAAATAGAAATAGTACTTCCAATCGAACAAGCAATCTCACCGTCTACTGCTTCTATTCAAACGATCTTCCCTACGCAAACCATCGAAAGAACCAAGCTGTGTGAACCATAACCTCGTATCGCCTAACCCCAAGCAATAGATCTCACAAGCAATAGAAATAGATCTTCCATCGCTCACCATCACTGCTACCACTGTCACCATCTATCCAAACTATCCACTGCTACTTGAACTACCAATCTAAACATCCAACCTATCTATCCAATCATACTTCGACGCTAAGCTACTACTACTATTATCGCTCACATAACTACTACGCTTACGCTAGTTGTTCTCACCAAGCATAAGGAATTAGATGCATTCCTAAGGAAAGGGATAATCCTACTTTGCAAAGTTCCCAAGCCAGTTGTGCTAGTTGTTCTCACCAAGATAGTATTTATAGCATAGATATAGATTATAGCCTTCTCCATCAATGCAAGGACCCGTTCGCTTCTCATCAAGCGCCCGGAGGGAGAGATAGTACGGGACATATTCTTAGACGTACGAGACCTACCCTTGTCTACTTTGTTTAGGTTTTCCCCCGTTCAGTTCCAGGGACCGCAGTTTCAGAGCCTTTTATACTACTACTCTACTCACTTGGTATGGAACTCGAAATATTACGGGAACGCCGCTTATTGAACGGCGCGTCGGTGGACTCATCCTTTTGTAGTACTATGGGAAGGCCACTTAGCTTACATTTAGTTCGCCCATTAACTGTGATTTATAGCACAGGTCCCAAGCCAGCGGTTGTAACGACCGGCCGCCGGTCTAAGGATACATCTGACCCATTTCCTACCGAGGCGTCACGACCTCAGCGCACGATCTTGGAGGAGGGGCCCCGTTCGTTGGTTTACAGCCCGACCGACGCAGCATTCGAGATGATAACAAACAAATAACTTACCTTCTGTTCTCCCGGGTGGGGGAAAGGGGGCATACTCTCGTCGCTTCGGTGTTGAACTGAACGGCGTTATATACTCGCTCCGTTATACACCTGAGCGTACGATCTGGGATGGACCCTCCCCTCCCTACAGCCGTCATCATTTGAATACTTATTTCTCAATAGACTTCGAATAGAAGTTCCACTAACATAAAATATATATATATATATATATATATTATCTTTTATCTAATGATATTGATTAGAGATTCTATATAGATTTTATGGATCAAGCGATCCCAGGATCAAGATACGAAAATTGACCATTTGGCCATTTCACAAAAGGAAATAATCCTTTCCTAGGCATTCTCCATACGAAGAAGAGAGAGAGAATTAGAGTTTCTATTATTAAGGCATACTATCCTATTTTACGAAGGTCCGTGGATAACCCTTCCCGCACCGCCTTCGCCTTTAGAGTGTGGGCAAAGCTTCCTATCGCTGCAGTATTTTGACCCGTCCTTGCTTTCTGGCTTTACGGGCAAGGATAGATCTCATTTTATATTATTATAGGTATCCATCCAATCCTATTTTACGATTGAAATAGCCTAATGAAACATGGGCTTTAACCTTCGAATCCCCGTTTTAGGCACCTGTTTGTGCCTTCCCAACCCCAACAGTAGCCGGGATTCACTGGGGCTGCTAACCGAACCATGCTGCTACTCACTGGAAGAACAATAGCTAAACACTCGCTTCTTACCTCACCCTTCGCTTAGTTGCTCCTCATAGCTTCGTTGCCCGCCTCCTTAATTATTCCGCTTCGCCTAGCGGGGTTCGCCCTCACCTTCACCTTGGCGCTTTAATACGGGAGTCCGCGTGCTTTTTCACCATGGTGCTTGGCTTAGCTGGATTGATCGGGCAGTCGTCGGCTGGCTCCCTACGCAACACACTCCTCTCGTCGGTGTTGCTTGGACTAGCCTAACCTTGACATTCACTGGCCCGGATTAGGCGCTTGCCAACACATACGGTCTTGGGCTCGCTTAGCAACCCTGTCACTGGCTTACTATTACCGGGACCTACTTGAACTATGAAGAAAGGAAAGCGACTATCCTTGTTCCGGGAAGAAAGGGACATTCGCTTCGTTCGCCAGGAGGGTGATGGTAAAGGGTATCTATAATAGAATAAAGAAGTATTTCTTCTCTTTAAGGTAAAAGATTCCTTTTTTTGTGGGCAAGCGTCTATCTAACCCGATCCTTTTCATTCTTTGTGGGCAAAGGCAAGAAACCACCTTCGGGAAACAGCAGCATTCAGTTCCCTATCCGTTGAAATCTCGTCTGTTGGTAACAAGGCTCAATATCGATATGCTTGTAAGTAAACAACATGGCTCAACGTCTTTAGGTGTGAACGATGGGAACGAACCTATCTTTTGATGCCTATGGTGAATATACTTATGGAAAGTTATAGGCTATGGCTTTCGATCCGGAATATATGCTGCTTACAACGGATATGGATATGGAACTACTTCCATATTTGCATCTCAATGTCTAACTGCCGCTACCTTTGGTGGGTCAACGGATTATGGGTGAGCGAGGTAAAAAGGCATGGGGTCTCGATTTGCAGGGTATTGAACTGGAAGAGATCCGGGGCGAGATGGGGGTAGATGGGATGTTTCTTTTACTGGATTAAGATAAACTAGGTGCTCTGCTGCTGTCTCTGGTACTGGATATGCTAGTTGAAGCACACGTTGAAGCATCACCAGTTGGAATGTTGTGGTGGGCTGATTCGTTCCGGTCCGCTTGTTCCCCAGGGCTCTGGTTGGCAGGGGGGGGTCCCGGGGCTGTTGGTTCGCAGCTTTCTTTCGGTTCGCTGAAAAGATCAAATATCTCAGGTAGGTGGGACTGTGGCCTTGAGTTTATATCATATGTTTAGCGTAAATAAGATCTCTCTCTACGGGCAAGCATCAATCTCCAACTATTGGGTATCATCTATAAGCTTGAATAAGTCCCAGCCGATATCTCCCAATTTGAAAAATCTCTGAATCTAGCGAGCAAGAGGCACGTAAGTAATAGCATCCGTCCACTCGCTTTCTTCTCGCCCGCCAGCTCCTATCTATCAAGCTCCAGCTCCCATTCTCCCAGCTCCCAATCCCGGCAGCTTCCACCAAGCTCTGCATGCAGCACCCCACCCGGGTACCCCAGCTAAAAGGGAGAAAGCAGCTGCCCGCTCAACCTCAAATCAATTCTATCCCGTCCGCCTGCCTACCAAATATAGAGAAACTATATGAAATTCCAATCTTTCTAAATAAAACCTTCCTTCCATACTCCCGGCGAGTAGATAAAAGCAAGCCATCATTCCCTCATCTTCACGTGATAGGCAACTCATATCTCGCCAAACAACCAAATATAGCCCTACCTAGTATCGGCCGTTATTTCTCGGGTAACATTATTATATTATTGACCAGCCTCTTTGTGTTCGACCAGCTCTCGGTGCATTTCTTCGTAAAGCCATGGGTTTTCTTTTGTCGAGCCTCAAAAAGGCAATCTTAGGTAGGGCTGGTCTCCTGCCGAAAGGTTCGGGAATCAATAATCCAACGGTGATATTTACTTATTATCATAGCCGGGGTGGTGCTTACAGCGCAAATATGGAGATAAATCAATTTGATTGCCATTTCAGCTTCTTTCAACTCTTTTTTAAACCCCCCCGAGTACACTTGAAAGTAAAGTGACGTTTTCTTTATTTCATAATAATGGCATTTCACGACTTTCACACGAGCGGATAGGCGAGATGACAAAGCTAGGATTGCTGCGATTTATGGGATGAGGATGACCGGGGGATGAACGCGATCGCTGGTATTGATATCGACCTGTAAGGAATGCATGCATCTAGATCTCGAGAATAAGGAACTCGATAAAGAATCTCGTATACAAAGATATATCTCATTATATATGTATTTACACTTTTGTCTTTATTGGTTGGGGGTCCAAGTCCTATGATTTTCATATGGGTCCCGAACTCCATTTTTGCTTGAGCCAAATTGCTTATTTCATGCATTTAAGTTGATTCCTTCCAATCAGGCAGGAGTAGCCGCATAAGAGGCTTAGGCAGGGCAGAAAGCGTAGAGGGAGTTAGGCAGGGCAGAAATTTAGGTGGATGGATGCCGGGAGAAATAAATTAGATTACCATTTTAGCGCTCTGGCTCTTTTTCAAATGATATGAGGCTGAGCCCAACTTACGTTTCAAGTTCAATTCGATTTTTGAAGAATGACATTTGAACGCGTTTCACACCAATTGCTAGGGGGATTGACTCGCTACAATTGCTTGCTGGTGAGAAGAATTGAAAGCTAGCTTGTTAGCCGGCTGTCGGTAGGTCCAATGGGTCGGAAGTCTCTGGAATAAAGTGAGGCAGATAGACACAAGGAAGAAGGGAGAAGGCCGAGTATCGAAAGAAAGTGATTCTATTGACATCTTCGCTCTATGGAAACACGATTTTGAATCTATTTTGATACTTCCAACCGAACATTTAAAGTAATATTTTCCCCAATTAAGATTGTCATTTCATGACGTTTCCCTATGTTTGGCGGGATGGGCATCATTTGCTTTTAGGTTAAGCGCCTGCTTGCTGGCTTGGATATGAACCGAGGGCTCAGAGAAACCCAATAAAAGCTGGTTTAATCCGTGATGCTAGAAACCCAAGAAACCGGTACAACCCATAGATATAGAACCTGTGGTGCCTAGACGTTAGGCAAGCAAGGAAATGAATTGCTTGGTTTCTATACTTGCAACCCCGTGTTTAAGGTGGACGGGGTCTAATGTTTACCCCCAGACGGTAAGCGGCAGGTAATTCTTTAGTTCCCCTATCAATACACCGAATGAGGATTATGTTCCCATGTTCCCAACAGATGATAAGACATTGAGCCATGCTTGGTTACATATGATGAGCATATCGATTTATTAGCCATGTTTACAACAGACGAGATTGATTGAGTTAAACCAATAGAGATCTGAAGTTTTTCTTA
>Ga0228600_1000022_pt1 | contig 20227 bp, 10 predicted proteins | sample CRU5metagenome_FD_182730 | JGI IMG/M metagenome (GOLD analysis project Ga0228600, IMG submission 182730) | Spruce roots microbial communities from Bohemian Forest, Czech Republic - CRU5 | ecosystem: Host-associated > Plants > Roots > Unclassified | place: Czech Republic: South Bohemian Region... | reverse complement strand
GTGTGTTAGCAATGGTGACCCGACCTACGTCCCTCCCATTCTCTTATCACGTTACCGAGACGGCCGGCCTCGTCGGTCGTCCCTCAACCATTAATGTATTCGGAAGGGGGGAATGAAATAAATAGTAATGGAGAGACATTGGATTCACTTAGAAAGACACTCCCTTCAAACACAGTTCTCTTTTATGAAGACTATAGAAAATAGGGGATTTTAAAATGGCCATTCAATGAATCACTTCGGATCGTCGATTCTATTGCATATCCTCGCTCGCTCTACTTATTAGGATCTCATTGTCCATTCCTACCTAGGGCCTTTTATTGCTATCTGTATTGGGGCTTCACTCCCCACCACTGCTCTCCGTTCTTCACCTCAAAGAATTTGGGTTAGACTCCTGCTTTTTCACTCTTCCACTATCCATGCATGGTGCGAATCATCTCCTTGATGCCCTACTCAATCTCCATTAGGTGTCTGGAGCATGAACATTGGTGCATTAAAAGGCTCTGTGGTCTCTCTCCCCTACTCCACCGAAATTGCAGACATCTGTGTGGGTTCCAGCACTACCTAGCAGTATGGCTATGTGCTTTGACCCTACATAGACCACATGGGTAAGAAAAAGAAGTACTCTATCTAATATGATTATTGGGATTGAATGCTTTAAAGCCGCCCATTGACCTCTATGATGTGACTATGGTGAACATGAGGGAAGGACGAAGGACTTGATTTGATGCACATAGAAAAACGAATTAATAAAATAGTAGTCAACATGTAATATGAATACGCCTACACTCCAACCTAAGGGGATAGAGCAAGACCTAGTTGCTACTGGTATATGTGATAGTAGGAATCGATATGCGAAGCCACAAGCTAGAATCGAATGAGTAGTTTCTATAGCTTACCTAGACCTTCGGGCCTAGATATTATATAACCTTGAACTAGTTGACCCAATTCCTTAGCTTAAATTAGGTTGATACCAGGGGCTATTTACATAAATAACAATGCTATTACAAAGGCCGGGATCTCTCGCAACTCTCGTAAGAGGGAATAAGGAAGAGCGAATGGAATCTTTCAACTGTAAACTAGAAAGTCTTGCCTTGCAATCGGTCATTGGTCTAACCGGTCATCTCTGGTAACGCTCTTCTGTCATATGTCAACTTCGCTTAATCGTTTTTGTAAATATATCTATCCTCCAGCCCTTTCCTTTGAGCCTCGGGCATGCCCTTGATTCTTGCTTTAGCTCATCCCTTGTTGCTTATTTACCGCTTCCCTTCCTGTAGTTTTGAGTGCAGGACTTGCTCTATACGCCCATTTATCTTTAGTTAAAGCCCATGAAATCGGTCTGTCGGAAGCCGTCCACGAATACTGATTCCTTCCTTTAGAAAGAGTTGCTTTGACCCTCCCGGTCTCCGGTCATCTGTCTTTATCGGTCTGTCCTTTGCTTCTTTCCCGTCCTTTGTCATAAAGGGTATAAACTCTTGCAACAGTCGTAATCGGTATTTCCTGTATTCAGGACTCGGGCTATATGCCCTCTTTTCTATAGTTAAAAGCTTTTGAAAGCTCGAATAGGTCGGTCACTAAACATGCGAGAAAATGCTCTCTTTTAAGGCCTAGGAGTGAATTCAACTATAGCAAAGTCTAGAGCAGCGAATCCCTTATTATATCCTCCTTCTGGTAACAGGAATCTGTCCAACCTCTATCGGTCATCTGGAAAGGGTAATCCCTTGCTTCTTCGATTGACTTTCATTCAATATCCCATTCCCGCTGTACTGCTTCTGCTAACGGTAAAAGGTAAACGGTCGTGTCTCGTATTGTATCGGTCTTAAGTCAATCGGTCTGTCGTAATCAATTCTTTTATTGAAATGGATCTCCTGCCCGGGAATCTTTCTTCAGGTAACGGCATTGGCTATCGGTCTGTCGTCTTTCCATTCTTTTAGTTCTTGAGTGAAGGAAATACGGTCATCGGTCTTTCTGCTAACGGTCCTCTGTTTTCTGTATCGGTCTATGTAAAAGGGTCGATCTGTCTTTCCGGTTAGCGAATCTCTCCTTTGCTTCCATTAATGAATGTGCAATTCCCTTCCTTTCAATAGAGACCCTGTCTTCTGTTTATCGATCCCCTGCTCTTTGTTAATCGATATATCTCTTTTGTTCTGTATAGGTCGGCATCTTCTTTCTCAACCAGTCCTGTAGCATTGGTATGCGCTATCTTTATTCAATGCGATTTCTTTATTCAACTCCTGCCCTGCGGTATAAGTCTTCAGTGTCTGTGGTAGCTTTTCCTGTCGCAACGGTCTATGGCCTATCAGCCTTCCCTCTAGCTGCTAGCTCTATCGGGAATCGGTCTGCTCTTTCTGGCTTCGGTGAATCTCTCGTCCTGCTGTATTGGTCTTCTGGTAACGCTTGCAACGCGAATCTCTTGTTTGCTTTGTTTACCGCTTTCCGTAATTCAGTACGATCCCCTGTAAACTCCTGCTAACGGTCATCGGGTAAGGCTAATCGGTGGAATCTCTCCCTTCTTGCTTCTTCGATCCTCGGCCATATGTCCTCTTCAAGCTCTCCCTTGTTCGATAGCGATTCCGTTAATTCACTATCGATAAATTGCGATCTTAAAATTGAGTATATAGATATAAGCTAATCTTATCTTCAAGTTCGCTTTCTTTAGAGTGCGTAAGTTGATCGAGAAAGCCCCTGACCATTGAGCACTCTGCGACTGCGGAGAGCCGGCAACGGGAGGTCTAAGATCCTTGATCACTGGAGGAGCTTTCTACTAACGCCACTTATCTGAATCTCTGTCACTTATGCTAATTGGACCAGCTTTTATAAGTCTCTTTCTTTTTGAGAGTGTGAGAGTTGAACGAGAAATCCCCGCCCAAAGTGCTTTGAGCCGGTCCCGGGGGGCTAAGTTCCTTGATCACTCTTGTGAAGAAAGCAACTTATCTGTTACTAAGGGAAGAATCCTTCTTTTTTAAGGGGAGAAAGAGTGCTTTGTAAAAAAAAGTTGTGATTTTTAAAGATATGCTATTTCCCGCTCTTCTTTACTTCTGGTAACGCTCATCGGTCTTCTGTCTGATGGTAACGCGAATCTCTCGTCCTCTAGCTGTGTTGAGTGAATCGCTCTCTCTTGATTGAATCGTTCTCTACGGGCATTTGTCTGTATCGGCTATACGGGCATTTTAGTTTAGTCAAAAGACATTCCCAACTTCTATAGGGGAGCAAGAAAACGGATGCCATTAGCTTAGTTAGCAGCTCTCTGTTGCAAACGGTCTAAGCAACTCTCGTAATTGGTCTTTTGGTAACGGGAAAGGGTCCTGTTCAAGCTATCTGTATAAGCCTGTTCAATCGATCTCATCGGGAATCTGGAAACGGTGGCAAAGGGTCAACGCTCATCCGCGAATCTCTCTGTAATTTGTCCTATAATCGGTTGAAACTAGATCTTCTCGGTTAGTTGTACTGGAAACTCTCGCAATAGGTCCTGTCGCAATCGGTAGCTCTTCTGTTGTCTGTCCATTCTTGGAATCAGTATCTTTCTACCTACGGGTATTTATCTTTAAGCTTTAGTAAGGCATTTATCTTGCTTAGAAGTGCTCTTTAAGCTAGCTCATAGGCAGAGGTACCATAGGTCCCTTCACCTGATCTACGACCACCCTTCTCTTCCTTATTGAAACTATATTTATGCTTTTTTTCCTCCTTTCATCATATGTGATAGAGCTAAGCTAGGATACTAATTTCTTCCATTAGCGTCTAGTATTGGACAACTCTAGTCTATCCCTAATTATAGTACCCTATTCTGACTGCATCATTGGTATGCTCAGTCAATCTGTTAATCGATATCTTCTTTCCTTAAATAGATCTCCTTCTGTTATGAGAGAGAGCCGCTATACGGCCATTTCTCTTTAGTAAAAAGGCATGTTAAAGGAGTCTGATGGTAAGGTGCGCTATTTATGATGTATGCGCCCGTGCCCCTATTTATCTGGTATTTTAACAGTAATAGGCTCAATAATGAGTTGGTTATCCAAAAGATCTAAATTGTAGGACAGAGAGACTGATCAAGTTAGACTTTACATATTATGCATGTAACAACCAACAACCCACTTAGACCCGTTTTTCAAAAGTGGGTTATAAATCTATCAATCTCTTAACGGTCCACCCTTTGCTTCCTTCATATTCCCAATCACAGAAAGAATGACTCGTGCTTTGAATTGCATATATAAAGCTAAGCTATTCTTAACATGAGCTAAGTAAGAACAGAGATGCTGCCCACCTCGCTGCCTCTATCTTTGCTACTGGTGCTTTTAGAATTGGTTCGTACACCCTTGCTTATGCGCACGATGCTTATATATATAAGATGCTGCCGTAGCTTCTGTCCCATCCTATGTCTCTGGCGGTGGGTATTTATATCAATCAAATGTGGGGTAACCTAGGTATGGCTCTTAGCAAAGGGAAGCTGGGATAGGATGATCTAAACCTGGAAGGAGGGGTGCTAGCCTTGGTGTTGGCAGGGATATAGCCGCTGAATCAACTTGATAAAATGGATCAATTGGCTCAGGAACCAGATCTGTCACTGTCTATCTAACCGGGGGAGATGTCACAAGATATGGGTTTGGAACTAAAGGCTATGGTTATAAAACCGGAGAATGCGCTTCTCGATCAGTTACAACTTCTCCCTAGGTGGATAAATGGGTTCTGAATCAACCCTGGCTACTTGCTTTCAAACAGGATCTGGGGCTTAAACCCGAACAGGAACAGGTACCTCTGCTCTTGTCTATGCCTCTGTTGCTGGCTCAGATGCTCGCTCTCGATCTAAATCCGCTACTTTCACTAAGTCAACCGGATAAACAGGATCCGCATCTATATTTGCAACCACCTATGTAACCGCTTCTGTCCCCGCTCGCTGTAGGTGCTTCTGTCCTCGTTATTGGTGTTTTCACTGGGCCAACTTCATTTGAATATGGACCCAGGGCTACTTGCTCTCGATCTCGATATGCTGCTTGTTTGGGTGCTTCAACGAGGTAAACTAGGCACTATGCTCCTATAACCGGCTAAACTCGATCTCTTGCCCCTGCAACTAGAGGATCTTAAGCTATAACTGGAAGGGATACTGAGGAGCGAGATGCTGCTGGTGAATCTGTCTGGAACCGGGCGGCGAAGGTCGTCGTGGAGATTTGTAATCGACACTAACAATAGGAATAAAAAGGAAAGGATCTGATACTCTATGAGGAATCAACTGGAAAAAATGACTCGGTAGATATACTCTTGCTTAGCTAACACAAGGAAGCTCTTACTCTAACCTTCCTCTAACAAATAGGATATTCTTTTTGAAACCTCTTTATAAAGGCCCATCAAAACAGAGCTGCAATGGAACACCTTAGCCTTCAATTCAACAAGCACTTTTCCGGCGTAGTTTTACCAAGACAATGCCACTGACTACTATATTGATCTAACTACACTATTTCGTTAGGAAAGGAATAACAACTTCTGCTATAGTTAACAAGACTATTTAAGAACTCTCCTCTTTACTCATCCTTAGGTCACTCCTAACACTCTATAAGTAATCTATAGCTCTATAAGGTGAAAAGGGTATTTGACATCCAAAGAATGCCAACCTTAGGATCTTTTGCAACTCATTCCCTCTTCATCAATAGCTATCAAACCAGCCTTCACAACCTTCCACTTTGACATCCCAATGTTAGCCGTCTAACCATCACTCTACTTCCTCACAAAGAGCCCCATCTGCCTAAAACACTAGTAAGCCAAAAGCTCACTTCATAATTGGCTTCATTAAAAAAGGAGAGTCTTATGAAATTAATGTTATCACATGAGCTTAGCTTGCTAGTGGTGCTCATAATTAGCCTGCTCAATCAGCACCTTAAGAGTTTAGTCCCAAACCACCAAAAAAGAAGATTCGTTAGTACTCTGCTTCTTCCCAGCTTGCACTCTAGTGATTTGTAGGAAGGCTAGTTATATCGTAATCATCTGTGTATTCTATGGTGGAAGACTTGGCTTGCCTTAGAGCTTATATTTCCATTATGGAATTATTGTGCATCTGTCCTTCATTATGTGACTCTCTAGCTGGGGTAATATACCTTGTGCCTAGAGCTTATTAGCCTGCTTCTAGTATAAAAAACCTTATAAAGTAAATGAGATAGCATCTACTTTATGGCATAGAAATACAAAACCACAACAAGTCTACACTTTGCCATGTGATCATTTCACTTTTTATCTTACCATGATGCCATCTGATTCCGAAATTATGGTAGCTGATGATCCATCCCTTTATATTTCATACACTATAGGAGCTTGTTATATAAAGAGTGTCCTCGTTGATTACGTATCTAGTACGAATCAAATGTAATATTCTTTTTTGTTTCACTTGCATTATACTTATGTTTACATTAAAGTGACAAGAAGCACCTGTCGAGGATATGATTCTAATTAAATAGTTGTTGTGGGTGTGATCAATTTGCCTATCATTGTTGGACTAGTTAGCCTTATCACTCCATTCTTTGTTATCAACAAAGAGCTTAATTATAATTTGTTGCTTGGTAAACCATGGATTCATTGTATGCACACTGTGCCATCATCATTATATCAATGTATTTCTTTCTTGTCTAAAGGGAAAGTCTATGTTGTCCCTATAAATCCAAACCCCCTCTCTTATTGTCCTATTAACACTCTTGTTGAGCATCCTGGCCAAAAGGTCATAACCTCATTGTAGTGTTATGGTTACAATTCTAGTAACCAAGTTATAGCTAGTCCCCTTTATCTAGACGAGTCAGCCACTATTATATCTACTTATTAACCTCCAACTGAAGATCCTTTTAAAATAGTCGTTATGCCCCAAAGCTATAGCCAATTTAGAAATAGATGGTTTACCTTTTCCCAATAGTGTAAAACATGACCTTCACAAACCCTTGATCGAAGAAGAGTTGGCCTTGAACCTGTCCTTTAACCCTTATGGCCTTACTGAGTACAAGGTTGTCCATCTTGAATGGTCTTTCCCCCCGAACGTTTGAAAAGGGCATTTGCGGTCGTTCTATGGCAACTTAATCCCCCTTGAGCATAGATTCTTAATTTGGGTTCTGTCTGGAGCTTTTGTCTGTAGAGACTATGGGGTGTTGGTGGATTCCCGAAGGTAAGGTCCTGTTCTGACCTGGCTGAGTGGAGTGATAAGGTCCTGTGAGTGCTGTTAGCCTATAGAACCAGTAGAGAGGGCTAATGAAATGAAATGATAACCTTATATTGTGACTGTTGCCACCCAGAGTAGGACAGGCAGATCCATATATCCGGTGCTTATTTTCTTTCGCTGATTCATTGATCGAAATCTGCTTGCAAAATGCTAGTTGTTCAATCTAGGATTCTAGGCCAATTCACTAGCTAATTCTGTTAATTCCATCACATCATTAATAGCATAAATCGCATCGCAAATATACGCATCACTTGTTCATTTAATCACTGGCAAGATAAGGTTCGAACAGCGCTAATCCGCCCTTCGATTGTACACAAGAATGCTAGTTCGTTATAGCAAGCAGGTAGTACCCCGACAAACTGATTAGTTGAGTTCTCCTCCAGCTCGTTCCTCTGCGTAGATTGATGGAATTGCTTAATAGGTTGGGTAGGTGAATGCCCGGATGAGTGCCTAAACCAAAGTAATTTAATTGATAGAACCCTACGGGGGAAAAAAGGGGTTTCGATAACTTTAGCATAGGTCGTATCTAAACCTGCCTTTCTAAGGTCCGGCTTATTCGGCTTCTGAGCTAGCAACGGCACAAGCAGATGTTGTTTCACCTGAAGCAATTGAAGTTGAAGCAGCTAAGGTAGTAAAAGCACCAACGGTTTAAGCTATTGATCTTATTGACCGAGTCTCAGTAGCATCACCTGCGTAAAAGGTATCAGTTGTATATCGAGCAGCGGATTAATATCCAGTATGAAAAGAGCATATCCCATAAAGTCCTATCTTGACTTCGCCGCGTTCCAATTCAATTTCGATATAAAGATTCTATTCTAGAGCCGGTTTTCCCCCTTTTGGATGGAGTGTAATAGCGCGTAGTAAATAAAAGTAATGTTCCGACATAGCCCGATGTTCCGGTTCTCTATCGGATTTCTGAGAATCGCGTGGCAGCAGGTAGCTTGTTAATCAACAGTCACTGGTTGGTGGGCATATGCCTGAACATGGGATCCATAGGAAATAGACTACTCCCTAAAGAAAGGCGCTTTCACTCGTCTGTGACACTTGGCCTTACTGTTCAGTTTGCCATATCTCAGTACCTGCATAACCTAGATTTCTTCCCCTCAACTCTCTTGGTAAACATTCTTTGTAAACATTCTTTTTAATGGTCTTAATATAAAAAAAAGCATAAAATTGAGAGAAGCATATAGATTGTAAGTTTCAAAAGTAATCCTCCCCTGCATGGCTTGTATTGCACTTTTATTCGTCGTATCGTAATATAAGGCGTAGCTATTTGATAAGGCGTAACGTATTGATACAGTTTGAGGGGAAGAAATATAAGGTACCGAAATGAGACGAGCGTTATAGAAGGAAGAAACACTTCGTCCAGTGATGGAGTGGGAGCTAGGGCTCTTTCCTTTACTGTGCCTAAGATAGGTGGTCAAGCGACTTCCCTCTATTTTTATTCCTCTCCCTAATGAGCTGAACTGATGAGCTAACCAAGACCCTCCTCGAGCAACTTCTATTTCTTTCGGTAATTATAGAGATAAGAATCGAAAAGTAAGGGACATTGGGCTTATTTATCGGCCTGGCCCTGGCTGGCCGGCTCAATTAAGAGTCTATTTCAAGACCGGCGTGGGTTCAAAGTAGCAGTCATAGCAAGGCCCTTCCATTCGGGGACCCCTCCCTCCTTCTTTTTTGCCTGTACTGGCCTCGTAGTATTCGGAAAGGGGCAAGCAGGGCTTTCCTGGACTTATCTGGAGCTATCTGTATTACTATATATATAGTAACCTCGTTCCTTAATTACACCCCCATACACGTCTCAACTGCCTTTATGCGCAATAAGGCGAAAAGTAAGTTCAGCCCAAGTAGATAAGATCTTCGGAGGAAAACAGAAGGGGAATCCAATAATAGGTTAAATAGAGTCTATAGGCTTTTAGCTAGCCTAGAGCAGCCGCATCGTTAGCAACCGGAGAGGGGGGCCCTGATCTGTTAGATAATAAATAAGGGCCTATTAATATGAAATAGGCGATAGCCTATTAATATGAAATAGGGCTTACCCTATGAAATAGGCGATAGGCAGGAGTAGGTTGTACGGCCTTTAAGCGAACGCCTTGCGTTTCCCCAGGTTTACTAGCCATCCCAGTAGGCTACCCTACCAACCATGAAGAAGAAAGCCTACCCAACCTGGTTTGGGGATCTGTCGCTGACAGCTGTCTGTCTCCCCATGGACAGGGGTCTGATGGCAAGGAGTCATCTCTTGGATAGGGACGCAACTTACTTAGGTTCTCGGATCGATCGGAAAGACCTCGAATGAACCGATCCGTTCAGTCGCTCCATAGCGGAAGGAAAAGGGCAGCATCGACAAACAAGGATTCCTTCTTTCGATCCGGCATTCGCTCACTCAATTGCCACCCTTACAGCTTGTACTCCGTTTCGTCAAAGGTTTCGTACTTGTCCAGGATCCTTCCCTCATGCTTCTGGATAGTGTTCAGCGAAGAAGGAAGTGCTTCCACATCTATATGAACTATCCACGATACACCTGTACCCGCTTTTCCGTCAGATCTAGGATCGGTAATTGACCCTTCTCCGTCCGGGATTCAAAAAGCGGTTTATTCTTATCACGTAAAGGAAGAACCATAATGATGAGTTCCTCAGCTTAACAGCTGAGCGTCAATCTAGAATTGGAAACCGTATCCAAGCTTGTTAGTTCGCTGTTGCCTTTTAATTTATTTAGAAATAAAAAATGAATAAGAGGCACTCTATCTCCGGTCGATATTATATACGTAATATGAAGTGAGGTTGAGATACAACTTGCTGCAACACTCACTCGACCCTCAACCGTTCACTATGAGTAGGTTTCGTGCATTCCGGCCCTCCTTACTGATTGATAAAGCGGTAGAGTGCATGCAACGTTCGCTGTCGCTCCTCATGGCGATGAAGATATTTTCATGCTCTCTATCCTTCCCTTACTCTGAAAGTACAACAAGGTTGAATGCTTTTAGAACCCTTCCCTTGGTGCCACCAGAGAACCCCCATTTAGTGGATGGATTCAGGTATCTTCTTTCCTAACCTTTATGGGTGAGCAATAAATAACCTCTGTCGGACGAGCACTTCGTCCCTCAGAATGGCAAAGAGAAAGCTATTTCTTACTCGGTCTAATGCATTGTCCATGTCTAGCTTTATGATCATTCCCTTCTCCTGAGCCAATTTGCTGCTAGAATGGATGGCTTCCTGGAATTACTATTGTTTCGGCCGAGCCTTGCCCAGGATACGATTGAGTCATTATCACCCCATTGCTAGGAATAGACCTATTTGCCTTTCATTAATAACTTTTACCAACTACCCACCTGAAGACCTACCTATACTTGTTAGCTCCTAGACCACTTGACTTCGGGACAGGATAAGATTCACCCAGCCAGCAGCTTACAGACAGTATCACATACAGCCATTACATAGTACCCACCGGAAGACCTAGACCTTGTAGCCCTAGACCTTTTGGATGAATGAGGCGCTTAGAGCACGATATTTCTTTACTTGCATGAATGACTTAGTTAGGAGGGAATCCTATGAGACCTTACCTTTGAAGCACCGGATTGGATGGAATGGATGGATAGATGATGGATCAACCTTACCCCTCTCTTACTACTGCCTTCACCTAGGAGCAGTTCCTAGTCCAGATTAACTTATCCCGGCGATTCAGAAGTAGATCTCCATAATTACATATCTAATGATATATATATTTGTATACAATGTTCTCTCTCTCTAGTAAAGATCAATCGATCCGGGGGACCGGGAGCAAGCCCATCATTTGACGAGGGAGGGGTGAGGAATCGAAGAAAGCCATTGGATAGATCTCCAATCTCAATTTCTCCATAGAAAGCACTCTACGCTATGATTGAGATCGTGATCGTTGCCCAATCTCTATAGAACAGACAAAGAGATTAGTTTGAATTGCATATATAAAGCTAAGCTATTCTTAACATGAGCTAAGTAAGAACAGAGATGCTGCCCACCGCGCTCATTTTATTAATATACCAAATCTAGATAGAATCAAAAATAGAGTATACAACTCTTCCCCCGCTGGAGCCCTTCTACCTAGCTTCCTTGTGTTGGTCCCTGCTCCTAGGTGTTTCCCCTCTGTTGTTTTGCTTGTGTTGGTTAGGGCCCCTTTTTATCTGAGCTGTTCCCTCATCGAAATGACTTGCTTGGTCACAACTTGACGAGATCACATACTTTTTCCTAGCGGAAAATAGCTGCTTTTTCGATCCGGGAGGGGCAGAGAAAGACGCACTTGCTCTTCTTATAAGAAGCATTCTCCGCACTGAGATGAGAATGTATGAATTCGACGAGATTCTGCTAAGTGAATTGATCATTACAAATGGGTGAACGGAAAGCTTTCGGGGTAGCCCTAGGGATGACTCGGTAGAGAGATGCAATTTATTACGAAGTTAGGATCGTGATTGGCTTCCGCATTCATGCAGCTCATATGTCTGTATATGAGAGACGTCACGTTGCTAGGCGGGGTGTAGGTATAGTTTCATCATAGGGATCGCAGCCTGGAGCGCTGGATTGGCCCCTGATCCGTCGGTGCACGATCGAGGGCAAATTGACCCCCCTTAGAGAACCTGGTTGTTGTGTGACTCGTTCAGGTATTTTTGTTGCCAGTCATAGCCGGACTAAGCTTGTTGTATGCGGTGCTGAACCATTATGGGAGTAGCAGCAGAATAGGTGGGGAGGGGGTGGTTGTTGGACATGAATAGCATTACATTATAGGAGTCCCGTCCATTGGATAGAGTCTGAGCATGGGAGAGATCCGCTAGGTTTGGTAAGGGTCCGTAGGCATTAGGTAGATAGGTTTTCTTTGCTAGGCTCATAGCAAGCATGATGCCTATAGGGGACGGGTGAGAGCAGATCTTGTTGTTTTTTCCCCCCTAAGCTGGGAGAGAAACAATACATATCGAGGATAGAGTGCTTACTATATGAGACCACCTATACTCACGAGGAACCCTACCGATACAAATCCCACTCACTAGAAGTGAACTACACAAAGGGAGATGGTTCATGATATGATGTTGCTTCACCAGGATGAATGATTCGCCGCCAACGGTTCTTGGTTTGCCTACCCCTACCGGTTACACATTTCAGATGCAGATCTGATTCGCCAACAGTACAGTGGGGATTCTAATTTTCCTATACGAGTTTCTAATGATTGGCCTCGGCCGGAGCAGGGTAAACCACTGATACTGGTGGTTCCCCCGCAACTGAAACGACTACTCTTATTGGTGATTCGAGGTCAACTAAAACAGCAAAATAAACTTAGTAAACTGCGGATGGAACTGCTTCAAGCTCTAAAGCTACAACTAGAGCATATGCTAACCTTTTATAAAAGTTGTACAGTGAAATTAGTCGAGTAATGATATAATCATGAGGGAATGAGCTTGATCCACCTTGATAGATAGCACGGGGAATTCCGTTGGACTTTTACAAAGCAACGTTTTCAGTTCCATTTGATCTAGATACAGAGTCAATTGTTGATCCATAAGTAGCATCGGTCCCGCAGGGGAAAGCAGTAAATGTGCCTTCCCAGCCATCACTTTGCTTGGATCCAGATGCGGCGGTTTAAATACATAATTATTCCGTGCCATGCTCTAATAATAATAAAGACCTTAAAATGTGCTGTATGGGGACCGTTCCATAACCACTGGTTTATGTAATGTGAATCCCTAAAGGGTGGTACCAGCAGCTATTCGGTTGTTGCTAGAGTAATCTGCTTCTCTAATAAGAATAATAAGCTAGACCGAGTAACATCATTTGATCGACCCTACCTGCCCGCGGTGCGGCAAACTTCAATGAGTTAGAAAACAAGGTCAATTACTGTTGCTTCTCCCATTACTTCTCCCACCGTGACTGGGTCCCTATCTTGATCTCCAAAACTGGATATGGATATGGTTCAGCGCGAGATGTTGTGACTCTACAGTCCCTACTACATAAGCGTTGGGTACAGATGGACGGATTGATAGATTGATTGATCCAGATACCGGCCGGAACCAAGTGTGCGATACGAAACGTAAAGTGCCTGGAGTAGCCGGTGAGTGCGTTTGATGAGATGAATTCCTGTTCCACGCCATGGCTCTGTAAACAGTTTGTACACTGGATCTAACTGAATATGGAATTGGACGAATGAATGATGAGGATGCTTGCTCTGCCACCTAAGCTGCTGGTTCCACCGGCTCAACTGTTACTTCAATCTACTGCTTAACCAACCAAGATAAGAACCGAAAGCAGAATCTGCTGCTACACGAGTGCTTAAACTGACGCTTTTACGTGTGCTTCTACGAGTGAAGCTTATGCTAGGTCAACTCCATTAGGTGCTGCTTCTTGCATTGTTTGGGGTTGAACCAGCACTGCCTCTGCCTCTGGGGCTATTAAACTGGATAGAAATAAAAAAATGGGACTGAAACTATCACTATAATAAACTAAATCAATGGGCTCTGTTGCTCCAGCTACCCTTGTGTTTGCTACCTTAGCTATTGATGGGCGTAAAACTATCTAACTATCTAATCTAGCCAACAAATATTATTTACTGGAATGGGGAAGTGGTTAATACGTATATAATAGATGGAAGTTGCCCCCAAACCCACCCTTTAATGAATAGATTGATTCCCGAACATCCTTCTTTTCTAGATATCTGCTTCTATAAGGGATATCACTTCTATTTCACTTAATAAAGCAATTAGACCAGGTGAGTATGACCTTAGAAAGGGCTGGAAGGCATATAGCATAGAACCTAAAGAGGCTGAGCACACCAAGATGCCGCTAATAAAGTAGAGTCGTTCCCGCTCTCAATAGTTCGGGTAGTAGCACGCCCTCTCCAAAGGGGTTTGTAGCAGGAATACACTGAAAAATAGACTTTCCTCACTTCACCTGCCCCCCACATGGAACAACCCTAGTCATATGCCTCGGTTCAGGACTAGACCTTTGAATCAAGAAGAGCGCTTTAATAGTGGGGTTAGCTCTTTTCGGAACGCCAATTACGATAGCTATGCCTTTAGCAATTGTTTCACCGGCCTTTTTGGTTTCATTCGACGGGTGAGTGCATGCATGTGTCTATTGAAGATCCAAAGCTAGCTGATTAGTGAACCAGCACCAGTTTGAGTTGATCCATCAGTTGAAGAACTAGCTAGTAGGTGCATATTGATCTTTAGTTCCAGGTGGATAGCTAGCAGGAGATTCTCCAGTTGCTTACTTATTTATATAGAGCTTAACCCGATAATATTATAAGGTAGACATGGATCTTAATATTAGAAGACCGGATTGATTGAATTGATCGCAAGTTCTTATTTAAGCCCAACCGCTGCTAGTGATCCCAATAAAGGCCACCCCTTTTTATATAGCTGGGCCTGGCGGGGTTCTAGGCGTTTATCCGTAATTAATTAAGATACGGGCGCAACGATAGGGAAACCGAGTCGGCCATCCGTTTGGTTTAGGGGATCAGATTGCTTTATGCGAGTTACCTTCTCTCATTAAGAAACCGCCCTACTATTATATTAAGTATATTAAGGGGGATGATTGTTTACTCCTCGATCTGAAGCAAAGCAACTAATGATATCGCGGGTGCTGTAGAGGAGACGGAACTAGACCTACCCAGTAGATTCGGGTGATTGGGCATGAGACCACTGCCTACCCTATATAACCCGTAGATTAATTAAAGGAAGGGGATTGGAACAAATTATTATTTAAGCGTCGATTTATGAGTAAGGGGGATTGATCAATTAGAGGTGCCCTCTCGATTCTTATTAAGGCCACATAAATGCCTCAATTGGTGACTGGCATGTAGATTATGCAACCTCTATAAATGCTTCGTAAACCAGCCGCAATCAAATCTGTTATCATGCCTTCTCATTCACGCCGGCATCAATAGCTTCGGTCGAGTCAGAAACAAAATGCGACGCAAGCTGAATTAGAATAGTAGGGCCGATTAGTAAACGAAGTGTTCTGTTGGAGCTTAAAATAAGATAAGGAAAACCAATAATAATAAAAGGGTGGTAAACATCTGCCATCATAGTCTCTGGGGTGTAGGTGCTTCGATTCCTGCATCGATCTGTGAACAATTCTCTTTCCCTCTCAAGAAAAGGGTATTGGAACTAGAGAGATCTCGGCCATCCCGATTCCAAAGAAGGGGGACGGGGTTGAGTCACATAAATGCTCTATCCAATTTCCGGTAAGTAGAATCATTTCCCTTATCGAGGGCGAGATCTTGCCCAAATCGATCATGGGCTCGAAGACAGAATAAGAATAGGGGGTCCGTTTGTTTATTACGAAGCATTGGGTTGGGCACTTCAAGCACGATTAGGTAAGTCGAGCGAGCGATATAGTTGTAATTAGAATGAAATAAGGCCGGAGACCACAACCGTGGAGCATTCGTTAGGAGAGGAGGTCCGGGGCATTGGGAGTCCGGGACATGAATTAGGAGGCCGGGGAGCAAGGGAGTCCAGTTGGTAGTCTTTCGTTAGCGGGGTCTGTCTTTCTTTGTTAGCAAGGAGCAGTCTTGAACGATTCTTAATTAATTGTTGTGGAGGGCTTTTACTCCGTTAGCAAGAGGGTCCTCTGCTGAGCTGAGTGATCCCTCGGTTCATCGATATAATTGATTTTCGGTACTACACTAAAAGGTAGATATTTTTTTCATGGCAATAGAGATATGAAAAGCTGGTGACAGAGACAAGAGCAGCGAAGCGGGGTCTGCTTTATCAGTCATTTTTAAATGAAAATAGTAGAGGTGTAACCGATCTGTCAATATGTGCCAGTGGGAGTCACAGGCAGTCTTCTTGCGCGTGCTTTCTTCTTTCAATACCAGACATGGAACTACTAGATCTTTCCATTCCATCCCGAGAGTTAAGCGAAGCGTAATCTAGCGCAAGAGTTTCAGTGAGCGAGCATGGAAGCGCTAGCATACAGGTTAGCGTGGAGTGGTCAGTAGAGCTTCGTTCATCTATCTGTCCACGTAGTAGTAGGTGAAGCAAGAGGTTCCTTCCCAGCAGCTGCGATGTTAGACATTCCACTTATCTCTTCTCTTTTTCCTCCCCGTTCTGCCTTGATTCATTCTCTTGATCCGTCCATTGAAGCATTCTTGTGTACCGGAACAGAAAATAAAATGTGTTATTCAGGAACCAGCAAAGCGAACGGAGCTAGTCCGATCAGCTCAGTAATGCGTAGTAAGTACGATTTTCTTTATAAATGTCGGTAGGAAGAGCACTCATGTTGTTTTCCTGGCAAGAGAAAGGAACAGAGCTTTCGCTCGAATAGTTCGTCGTGAGACAGCTCATAGCTTGGGATTAGGCGTGGCCGGTCAGGATCAGAGTACAGGTACTGCCTTAGTAACAGTTTTCGGACTATATCAATAGTACGGGGCCTGCAGTTAGCTTTCATTTTGTTTTGTCTTTAATAGTAGAGGTGCCTATCAACATGGGTAGGAGTCAAGACGCTTCCTTCTTCCAATACCAGAAATGTGGAACAGACGATCATGGGCAGATCTTTCCATTTCATCTCGAGAGACTAGAGCGAGCACACGGGATTCACTGAGCGTAGCATGGAAGCGATAGCACAGAGCAGGAGGTTAGTGTGAAGTAGTTTTCGGTAGAGCTTCGACTCATTGATTGATTGTGGTTCGCCTAAGTGGCGAGTCAGTCCAAGAATGTGATATAGAAAGGTTATTCCACCGATACACTGTGGTAGGGTTCGCTCGTTTGTCCATGCATGAGCAAAGAAGCACAGCGTGGGTAGGGATGAAGTAAGTGAAGCAAGAGGTTCCTTCCCAGCAGCTATGATGCGAGAGCTTTCGCCTCTCTGTTTTCCTCCCCAACCTGTGAGAGGTCTTCTCGTCTCACCTTGTTCCTTCCTCATCCCTAGAAGGGGGCCCCTGATTCCAAACCTTTATTTAGCACCGTCCTTCCTTCTCTCCGGCAGCGAGCTTCTTCTGACCCCACCGTCCTGTGCTAGTGTCAAAGCAAGAAGGAAGTACGTCGAGAGACCTCCCAGTCAGCGTAGAAAGAAAGAGAACGGAGCGAAGGCAAGCATCTGTATCCGCGCTAGCGTAGCGGAACTATAGCTTCGAATCTGCTTTCCTCAATGACTCAGCTAGTGAAAGAGAATCGGCATCCGGCTTTCAATCCGATGTAAGGTGCAAAACAAGTCCATCTTTCTTAAATCTGTCCCCAGCGTGTCACGTGCTTGGTCGATTCTTTCGTGTGATTGTTAGTGAGCCGAATTCGAGAGGAAAGTCCAACTGCCGATATCCCGAAATGTAATATGGAGAGCATTCTGACATCAGTTATCGGGGAAGACTCGACATAGTAGCTCTCGCATACAAAACATCGATTCCGGGGCCCCCTATGGGGAATTCTTTTTCCGATCCAACCCACGTGAAAGCAATGCCTACGATCTTGGTCTTTCCCTAACGCATAGCTTTAAAGTGGAAGGTGCTCCTTGAGGTTACAATCTCGAGTACTCTTTCTTGATTCTATCATAACATTCTCTTCTCGCAAGATGCTCCTACAACTACTGAAATAGAGGTAATTTACCCAACAATGGCACCTGAGACAGTCGATTCAGCAATTGCTTCAGAGGAAGAAGCTGTGAGACAAGAGATGCGAAACTTGAATCATCAAGATGTTCGTTCTGCGTAAACGCATCTTCTTGAGAGGTGTGTTGCAAGAGACAGAAATGAATCAGAGGTAGAGTCTCCTGTCGAAAGATATTGTTTCTACGACCGATGGCTAACCATAAAAACGAAAGAATGGGCAAGAGGATCCCAGAAAGATGGCCACAAGATGGAAGTTTTTCGTAGTCCCCATGAACCATTTACGTATGGATTGAAAGTGTCGAAGCAAAAGAGTCTACTTTCAAAGGATTGCAATAGAATTACCCATTCTGTTTATAAAGCAAATTAGGCCAGCCCGAAACCCCTCTTTAGGGATAAAAAGAAATCAAAAGCATCCTTGCCCGATGCGGACAAGCGGCTTTGCTCCTTTTGTTGTGCTTAAAGTTAAGCTTGGCTTAGGCAAAGCAGCCGGGAAACCAATCCAAGAAGAGCAATCCGGATAAGTGCCAAAAGGGGTCAAGAGTAACCTCATCGATCGACCCAATTCCTGCGTATGTTGGTCTAGCTGTCGTGTCACCTTTAGTAAGTGATAGAATTTTGATTCCTTTTGGGAATTCTCTTCCTTCTCGCCCTATCCCGTTCGTGAGGTTTTCCCGACTGGCAATATTAAAGTATTTTTCGTCGGTCAATCTAAATATCTGTAATCAAATAATTGTAAGCATGTGCTGTTTGATACTCATTGGTAAAGGAAGAAGTCGTACCAGACAAGTTCAATCAGTAATGGCTGCGAGGCACCGAGTCTGAATAGGCATCAACAAGCACATAGATGTCCGAGGAAGCAAAGGCTAGGGCAGTTGGCGGAGAGGTAGAATTGAACTTCCTATGACCGATTTCTAAGCGGAGAATCAAGCGAAAAGGTCTTTAGTGATCTCCCACGTAGGGGTCAAAAACGACTTGTCCAAGCAAAGACTTTCTAAGATGTTCTCATTCGAATGATGTGAGGGTATTTTATTGTGGATACAATAGGAAACTAAGGCATCTAAAAAGCAACCGGCAAAGCCCCTTCTAAAGTTGTTGGTGGGCTTGACAAGTCCAATTATTCTCATTTCTGAGATGCTTGCTATAAATAGCCCATAGGCAGATCTCCTTTCAAGGTCAGGTGAGACCTTTCTGGTTGATCCTACTAATGATCATGCGATGAGGCATTTTAACAACTCATTTATTAAATCCTGCTTTCGATGAGGCTAAGACAGGCCAAAGATCAACAGAACGGGATCTTTCTTTTCCAAGTAGGTCTCTCTTCGATCTTTCGAACGAGAACTCATCGTGATGGGTAGGTGTATCACACCGGAAAGCTCGCCCGCCTCTGTTTAGTCTTTCTTGGATGAACAAAATACATTCCCTTGTCGGTTAACGCAGACTTGGATGCCTATTCTGATGCGGAGGGATCGCCCGCTTCGTCCGACCTATCATGCAAAGCAACTTCCTTCTGGTCTTGACTTCGATGATGACACGATCTTTATTATCAAATTCTTTGGTGACACAATCTGTGCGAACTGGTGCCATCTTCCTTTTGTGCTTTGCATTCTTATCTGTCATCTCGACTTCACTTCTTTAACAACTATAATTCACGATTCACCTCGCTCAGTGGTTGGGGCGGTGGGAGCGAGTGGAGTATGCGAAGCGAGCACTAAGGTTGGTTTGTAGATCTCCCGGGAAGAGGTGTTCTTGTCTCCATTCCCCTATCTTTCCTCTTTTGAGACCAATCAATATGGATTCTCTCAAACCTCACCGGTCATCAATGAGGGAAAAGAAGCATCGACATTATATAGAATTCCTTTTGTGATCCGAGCACGCTACCGCTCTGAGGGATTCGCTGCGCTGTGTGTCTTCCTTCTCCGCTTTCAGATAGCATTGTCAGTCATTGATGCGAGAATCTTGTTTACAATTTATTTGTGGAACAAGAAAGAAAGGACTTGACTAACGACATTCATTCTCGCTCTAGCTCTTCGTTCGGTCTTTTTCTATCGCGATCAGTCTCTTTTAACTCATACTGACAACAGTAATTCAAAACGCACTTCCTGACCAAGCAGTTGGACAGACAGCCGTTGGGATTGACTGATAGAAATACTAGTCCAAATACTAATCCCAAGCCCTTCGACAAAGCACACTGCACGAGGAAGAGCTAAAGCGGAATGAGTTTGACAGGTGTCGGACAGGGAGATCGTTTTCCTTTCTCAAATATATTCCATATATGGTATGGTACTGTTGGCTGAGCACTAAACCGATCGTGATAAAGCTTCACATGTTGGCATTCCACCTGTGCTTCACACTCAAAGAAGCCTACTTTGTGTATGCCCCATATATCTGGAATGGGGGGACGGGAAGCGGAGAACGAATGCCATTTTCTCCCTATTCCTGGTCAATATATGGGCCGGGGAGCCTCCCTAAGGGAAGGCAGGCAGGGG
>Ga0228600_1000020_pt1:17500-20775 | contig 20775 bp, 12 predicted proteins | sample CRU5metagenome_FD_182730 | JGI IMG/M metagenome (GOLD analysis project Ga0228600, IMG submission 182730) | Spruce roots microbial communities from Bohemian Forest, Czech Republic - CRU5 | ecosystem: Host-associated > Plants > Roots > Unclassified | place: Czech Republic: South... | reverse complement strand
GGCCGGGCCTTGCTATGATGCCTGCGACTTTACTACTTTAGGCAATTTGCAGTTTCTTTTCTTATTTTCTTGATGGGCTAAACTTCAACTCCCTTGCACCGATACCCTTAGTAAGTCAGGCAGGGATGATAAGAGTGTTTCTTAGATGTATCTAAAGAGTTACCACCCACTTACACTCACGAACATACCGAACCAAAATAAAGAGCGTAATTACATATATAAATAATTACGGAGAAAAGACATGTCTCTCTATGTGTCTCTGTAGGAGTATCAAATGGATTAGGCCCATTGGATCAGCGGATTAGCCTCTCCCATTGTATTAGCGGAGTAGCCCAGTCAGTAGCGGATCCCAGTGTATTAGAGCCAGCGGATTCAAGCAGCCGGGGATCCAAGCGTAGTTTCCAAAGCAAGCTATGACCGGACAATGATTGACTATCGCTACAGAGTCTATTGCATTAGTCCATGTCACTTAGCCCTTTATACTAGCTTGCCGTAATTGCATTAGTCCCATGCCCTATGGACTTTATAGAGTAATAGCCCTTTTTATAGCCTAGAGAGAAAAGCCTTAGCCTTTAGCCCGTCTCTCTTTAGTCCCATGCCTTAAGCTGTAGTCCATGGCAATTATAGAGATGTATATCTTTCTAGAGATATATTTCGTTAGAGATCTATATTTCTTTTTCGAGCTCTAGCTCTAGAGAGAATCGCATATTAATGTATTGATGTAGAGATTGATTCTCAGAGATGCAAGTATCACGTAGAGATGCGAGTATCATATGTATATCGCGATGTAGATCTAGATATTTCAATTGGATCTTGTATTATTCCCCCTGATTCCCGGCTTAAGCAAGTGTTGTTGGGTGAAGGCATTAAGTAAAGTCTGGTAGAAGCAGGTGTAGCATGTACTTCAGTAAAGGGTTAATAGCATGCCATGCCTAACCTCCCCTCGTATTCTTCCTCCTTCCTGGCTTCAGAATCGTATTCTTCCTCCTTCCTGGCTTCAGAATAGGTTGGGCAGCACTCCGCTCCGTTCGTTGGGTGAAGGCATTAAGTGAAAGTCTGGTAGAAGCTGGTGGCTAACTATGAGGTTAAGGCATGAAAAGAAAGGTAGGTCTATTCATAACCAGTGGGTTCTAATTAATCATATTGGCAAGGCTCGGCCGAACCAGAAGTTCATACGTGGTATCTTGAATCATAAGGTAGGGTAAAGAGTCAATATCCTAGTGCCGTACCTACTGAGATTTCTGGCTAAAGCAAGAAGGTTCTAAGAAACAGTTCATTCAGTAAAGGTCTAGTCAGTAGTTTAATCCGATCCCCGGTTCTCCATCGTTAAGGCGCATTAACGCACCTTAGAATGCACGCTATTGACCAATACAGCCATCCCTTAGATATTCTGTTTTATACATTCGGGGAAGCCGAGCTCAACGAAGAGTCAGTCAGAGTAGGGAAAAGTCTGGGTAAAGCACTCAGACTCAGACTAAGAGATATTCTTTTTATAACCACATAGTGAAAACAACTCCTATATTCTTTTTAGAAATGCTATATTATTTTTATAACCAATAGACTAATGATAATTATCAGTTTTATTTGAATTCATTCGGGTAAAAACAACAACAAAACAACATAAAGAACTCAGAGGTAGAAGAGTCAGAGTCAGATAGTTCAGGTCAGGGAGAAGAGAAGCTCATATCTGTTTTTATTACTGCCTTCTGAAGTGGGAGAACTTCATGCATAACTTACTAGAGGGACCGGGACTCGGAGAGGTTTTAATAGGACGCGCCTAAGAGCTGGGTAATGCGCATAGTGGGAATGGGATAAGGCATGCTCAGCTATTGATCGAGGGTAGGTTTAGACCGGGCACCATCATAAGAAGCGCTCCTCTGTTTAGATTCTTTCTTATCTGAGACTGTGACTGGGATAGGCATAAGAACATGAGAGTCTTTCTGAGATGAATGAGGACTAGGACTGGGGTCGAGGGTAAGGTCACTCATCCAAATCCCGATACCCTATTCCTTAGCCGACAACTCCAAGCTCAAGCCCATTAACTCCGAGCCCTATTTATAAAGCCAGAAGGACTGGGACAATGGTGTGAGGCATAGGTTTATTAGCAGGGCATAAGGGGCATAGCGTTAGCAAGGCATAAGGGGCAAGCGCTTGCAATAGGGATAATGCAAAACCACATAAGGAGGGGTTATAATGCACAACGACATCAGGGGAGGGAATAGGTTTTGTTACTTGATAGGGCTCGGACAGCCCTGAGGAGATTGCTTTAATCCCACTCTTGCTTCTCCGAGCTCAACTAATCGACGGGTATACCTCTTACCAAATTAAGTCAACTTGTTACGCTCTGCCCTTAAGGATACACCTTATGAATAAATATCTCTTTAGTTATGGCAATTGGAAATGGCACTGGGATAAGCACTTTCCTCTATGCTTACTTACCGGGATCATGCCAGACCGCTTATTGGGATGCCCGCAGCGCAGACCTCTATGCTTATTTATGCTTATTGGGAGAATTACAGACCTCTTACTTATTGGGCTAACGCCTAGCCGTTAGAGATAAAGTAAATAGTAAGACAAAAGCATCGATCCATACCCCAATGAGGTCATTTTACCTTATGGGGCATTATGCCACCTTAGAACGAACGCAAATGCACTTTTAAGCCGTTTCCATCCATCCATGACATCTATGGTTTCCACGAACAGGGACTGGGAAAGGTAGCTGCAAAGGAAGGAAAGAGGATCTCTGGGCTGGGCTAGGATGAATATCTCGTTATAATATTCAGGCCCTCTAAGATAAGACAAAGAGCGTATAAGACTCTTCCCAACCATTAAGAGTAAGAGGCAGAAGCTCAGCAGTGGGGATTTTTTTTCTATCGTTGGCCATGCCTCTTCTGATGTTTGAGGAGGAACGGAGGAAGATCATGGTGCCTCTCAAGTCTCCAGTATCGACGGAAAGATATGTTATGCTTTCTGATGGTAGGGGTGGCAAGCTTTAGAGAGTAGGGGCGGCCGTGGCCGTGGTCGAGGACGTGGACGAGGAAATCAAAATCCTAATTCTACCTGAAAGTGCACCTATTGCCACAAGACCGGTCACATTCGTGAGACATATTGGGACTTGCATGGTCGTCCGGGGAATGCAACTTCTCTCCGTGCTCATACTGCTTCTTCTATTGCGGATGCTACCAGTGATGGTATGACACCTTCTTTCACTCCTACTATGGTTGAGGACCCGAAGGACCTGTTTACTCCCTTCCAAGCTCTTGTTCTGAAACGGT
>Ga0228600_1000020_pt1:0-12500 | contig 20775 bp, 12 predicted proteins | sample CRU5metagenome_FD_182730 | JGI IMG/M metagenome (GOLD analysis project Ga0228600, IMG submission 182730) | Spruce roots microbial communities from Bohemian Forest, Czech Republic - CRU5 | ecosystem: Host-associated > Plants > Roots > Unclassified | place: Czech Republic: South Bohemian... | reverse complement strand
TCACAACCAGGGAGTCTTATCTATTTCCTATAATAAGTAAGGACGACAGACCCCCCAGAGACGGAGAACAGGCTCGCTTTGCTTCAGTTCGACTCTGAAAGTATCTCTCTTAAGCCTTCCAGCTATCAAGGGTTAGGTAAGGATGCTTCCTGAACAGCTATCAAGGTTCTTCGGGTAAGTCTCTAAGGTCATTCCCTTCGGCGTCGGCGATAATCGACCTTATATAGTGTCCGCTAAGAAGCTTATTTCGAAAAATACCTTTATACAGGACATCTAAATCGTAAGGACTTAGAAAGCCCCAGGAAAGCCAAGTATCTAAGGCCAATGGCCCTTTGAGGGGAAGAAATACAAGGCTGTCGCCTCTTATTTTACGAAGGAAAGGCCGGGCTCGTCCAAGGAAATCCTAAAAAAGGGCCAGGTGGCAACATATGTAATAACGATCTCGCTTCCGCTCGCGCTTCCTCCGAAGGGTGTAGATTTGCCGACTTTCTTTATTTTCCACGTTTCTTTGCGGGGCTAAAGTAGTATCGGAAAGAATGCCTCGGATGTCACTTTGTTCGGCCAAAGGAAGAAAGACGAGCCACGCCACGTTGGAGAAGAACCAAGACCTCCTCCGGTTCTTCGGGTTGATTAGTTCGCTGCTAGCATGGTGAAGTCAAGGCCAACTGGCTCAAGACGTTTATCTGACTTGACAAATGCCAGGAAAGCTAGTCTTGCATAAAGATAATAATAAACCCAAACCTGAAGTTCTCTCTTTGTGGCGTGGTTTCTCTTGCTTGATAAAGCGAAGGCCTAGTCCAAGCCCCTTTAGTGTGGGCGTTACGAGCGCGGGGCCATAGAAGGGCAGCGGTACGATTAGAATTGATTCTTTCTGGAATACTTGAGGAGAGCTTGCTCGCTTACAGTCGCTCATAAGAGTAGGCTCCCTTGCTTCTTACCTGACAACTAGAATGAATTAGCTTAGTAGCTATCGCTCCCTCCCTTTCTTCTTTATTGAATCCTGGACTACTATCAACTAGCCTTCTTGCTTTAATCAGGTTTTCTCTCCTTGCTTTGATTAGCTTTAAGCAGACGTTGTCTTTCTAATAATGATTACTTAATCAAGACTACAAGCATTAATAATTAATAGTTTCTAAACTCCACTCGAAAGGGTAATTTATTGCACTCTCTTTTCTCCTTCTGCCGCAACAAAGTTTCCCTCCCTTCTTTCTTTAAGGCTTGCTTTGTGTGTATATACTTGCATACTGAATTCAGAATCAGAACTCCCTTCCTATCTTGATGGATGGAATACTGCTTGAATTGAAGAACTAGCATTCTTTCGCATCAGAATCACTCTAATGAAAGAGCTTCCTTTATCTAGCTATTCATTAGCTTAGTAGGCTTCCTTTATCATCAGTACTCGCTATCCGTCTTCTTGCTTTCTTGCATGAAAGAGCTTCTTAAGGAGCTTTCAGTCTTATAGCTTGCCTGGGATAGAGCTTTGCTTTGCTTCGCTTATTCATACTCTTGTTAATGAACTGAACTATAAGGACTGCCTCGCTTGTCTTCCTTGCTCCGATGCTCGAGCTTAGCTTGCATACTTTCTAAGAACAACTCTAATGTTTGATTATACTTGCCAGCTTGTCGAGTTGCTAAGGGTAAGAAGTTGCGTTGCTTGCTTTAATTCAGACTCGAATTAAGGTGCTCCTTATGGATTGCTTCCACTCTTATTATCTATCTTATACGATTGATCTTCTGAGACTTCTTGCTTTAAGCTCTTTCTGGTTCTCATTCTGGCTTGCTGCAATAAATTACCCTTGCTTACGACGATATTGGATTCTGAAGGTAGGTATTCTCAATCTATTGCTTGCCCTTTCGGGCAATTTATTGCACTTGCTTGCCTTGCTTCTTGCTTTTATTCCCTGCCTGACCTTACTTATTCTATTGCTTTGCTTTGGTACCGGATAAAATCACTAGCTTACATTAGCTTTTATTTTATAATAACCAGACGCATTCAGTCTTCTTGCATTGATCGCTTCCAGTAGTATCCCTGGCTGACTTACCTGACTTAATGAATGAGCGCAAATCAATTTCCCTGCGCCTACCTTACCTTACTAGACGCATGAAATAGCTTCCTTTATCATAACAACTAGCATGAATAAGCGAGAAGTTAGAGCTAGCTGATTAAAGAGCGAGAAGTGCTTTCTTTCTTGTCTTCCTATCTCTTTAGAATAGAATATCTCAGGTTAGGGCAACTTGTTGCGGTTGAATCCGGTTAGGGCATTTATGTCTTGCTTTCGGGATAAAGACTAGCTCCTAACTAAGCGAAGGAAGGTAGTTCATAAAGAAAGTACTATTCTGCCTTAAAGCTTGTCTTCCAGGCTCATGTAGCCTCGCGGAACGAGCCCCCATAGGCTAGAGGACATTATTTATAATATAGCATAGTTTATAATCACTACTCGCAATCAAGTTGCCCTTCTTGCTTCGCTCTTTAACCTCGTCAACTCAGTGGGGATAGCTTATTAATGAGCTTGCTTCCACCAGTCTTATCCCTTCGCTTGCTTGTTTTCATTAGCTTCTGATCCTTCGCTTCGGAAACGAAGCCTTGCGGCTTCGCACCTTAGGTCTTGTCCGAGTCTCTAATATAATGGAAGGCTGCGCACCGTCAGTTTGATTGTTTGTTTCGCGGCGAAAGGAAAACCCTTGCTTAACGAGCGAAGCGAAAGCGAAGCCAAGACGGCTAGCAGGAAGTATTCATCCTAGTAGAGTAGGCTCTACACCTCCTGGGAAGCGTTGATTTCAATTGAACCCCTTTTCTATCCTTCCATGTTGGCACACTATATACGTTGATGTCCATAGCACCACTTTCCGCTTCCTTTCTCCCTTAGAATTACCTACTTGAGCTCTTTCTCTCTCTCTCACTCAGGAGAGAACCCGGGTCTAGGGAGTGAAATGCTGCCTTTCGGAAGGAAAAGAAAGAGATACGATTATCCATTCTAGAACCGAGGAAGCACCAGTCGCAGGTCCAAATGCATAGCCATTTCTAGAGCTATAAGTAACCAGGGTCTTTGCCTTTGCTAAGGGGTAAACTTCAATTGGTTCGTTGACTGGATCTGGATCTGACTCCATTCTATATGCTACCTTTGCCTGGTAAAAAACTCGGAAAAAGCGAGCGAGCCTCGCCTGGAAAAAGGTGGGATACTGGTGGTGCTGAGTCAACTGAATACACTGCGTATTGATCTGGAAATGGGTGAGATGCTGGAAACTCTGTAGTAACTGCTTCCACCTTTGCCTTTGCTGGCACATTCACTGGTTCTTCATCACCTGGAACTTACACTCGATCTCAATCTTGAACTGAAACTACAGCCGCTTCTTTGACTGGATAAACTCCATCAGCTGAATCCGCAGTTGCTGAAGCCTCTGCTACCTTCTCTATTGGTGGTGGGTGGTGGTGAAACTGGATCCCATACTTTTTATGACTCTGTCCAGAGGTTGCATTTTCACTAATTGTTTCATCAGCATCCTAGGTATAGGCCTCATGAGAAGCAGACCCAAGCGCGTATTGAGATTGAGTTCCAGAACCAGATAAGTCTATTAACCCAAAAGCAATTGATTGGATTGAATCAGTTGAACCCATTTCAGTTCCATAGCCCGTAAATGCAGTTCCAAATCCAATTGTTTACCCATAATCACAAGCATATTACGGAGCAAAGCAAGCAGTCAAGGTATAAGCAGTGAAGGCAGGGGTTGCGGAACAAGTTGTTGTTTACTCAGTTTACCTAGTAGCAGTTTCAGATTCATATCTAGCTCACTATTTGAGACGATAAATGCGAAGCTATGCTTGGATGAGCGGTATGCACTACTGGATCGTTACTGAATGTGCTATGCGCTACGGTTGGATGGGTTCTACTAGAGGTCCGGGAGGATTGATTGGGTACATCGTGATAGGTTCAGATGGGTCCGGGGCACTGAATGGATGGGCATGCGACTGGACGTTTAGGTGTTATACTATGTGTAGGTGCTGGCCTAGGATTAGGTAGGGGCATTCGCCCGGTGCTTTCCCCTTTGCTACATTGGTGTTTTTCCGCCGATCATGTGTGTCCTTCCAACTGAATGTTATGCCTTCCTATAGTGCTTGGTGATGTTGAGTGAGCTGATAGGTGTATATTGTTACCGTAATAGCTTATACTCCTGCCGATGCATTGAGTAGGTGGTGCAGTCAATTACCCAGTCCGAAGGTGGAAAAGAAGCAGAGGGGCGAAGGTATCATCGAGACGCGGTAGCACCAATGGAGGATTTTCACGCTTATTATGCTAACTTCTCCCCTGTTTCCGTTCGTAGATGGGACAAGCAAGATCAGGTAATACTCAGTCGCAGGGCCTAGTTCTACCCCGAAGCCTCTATTCCTCTCGATTCATGCTGCTGGATCCATTCCGATATTAAAGCGGCCATAATATGCTAAAAGAAAGCGTATGGGTCGGCTGTCAGAGGTATGTAGGTTGGCTGTCCTCCATAGGGAAGGTGTAGTTGGTCAAGTTTCGTTAATAGGGTCTGTATAGGTGAGGTGTCATATGGATGGCTGAGGTTGAAGTATGAGGGCTGAAGCGGCCCGAGTAAAGTGCCACCAAAGTGAGTATGGCTGTTTTCGGCTAGTCCTACAAAAGGTAGGGTATATGTAGGGTTTTCCGAGTATGAGGTAGTAAGGATAGTTATGTATGAGTCAGATAATTCTAGTAAGAGGTGTTACCCCGGTAATCAGTGTTAAGGTGGCCTGTTTATTGGTAACAAATAAAGGCATATAATATCATTGTTGATTCGACTCAAACAACTTCTTTATTGCGTATTATATACGTGAAAACACGAACACACAAAAATCACCCGCCCACCACGTCCTTACGGACTAACAAACTAACTAACCTCACACTCACTCGCTGACAGGGCACGTGAAAAAGAGAAAAGGTGATAACAATCTAATTTGACAACCTCCTTTTTTTGCATGGTGGATGAGAGAACGGGTAACAACGCAAATAGAATAAGCTCCTGTCAACGTCAAACGGGTAAACATGTAGGATCACCTCAACCTCATTCCAGGGCGCGTGGTAATGAAACAGGAACTCAAACCTAATTCTATCCTGGTAACGTACTGAACTGTTGACGCACGAAACCAGTTTTTGTGTTGTACGGGGGAGATCAACTGGTAAAGTAGAACTGGTTAAACATGGACAACCATCTCCATCCAGGGGGATATTGTGCGCCAGTTGGGGATTGAACTGATGCGGTAATGCTTGAATGTGTAATGCGTACTGGGTATCTGCTGGGTAACACCTTTCTTGTCAGGTCAGTTTATCAGCGTGCATTATATATGTTATTATACAATAATTAGCTTTTCAACTTTTCATGTAGCACCATCCATAATAATACTACTCTGCTCCTCGAATTGCATGCATATATAACGTAAGCATCGTCTATAAGTGTAATGTGTATCTGCGCCCTTGCCAACGCAATTGCCTCAGTGAAAGGAGAAGGTGTAGGAAGTAAAGGTTCGGTCGTCAGAGGCTGCCTGAAGGTTAGAGGCTGTAGGTTCTAGGTATGAGTTTCAAAAGGCTAGTCATAGGGCATAGGTTTCCAAGGCATAGGTTCCCAAGGCAGAGTTTCAGGAAGGTCCCAAGTAGGAAGTTGATGAGTTTCCCAAGGATGAGGTATAAAAATTTCTAGGTTAAGCCATAACTGGTAATCATTCATGGGTAAGCTGTGATCCATTCATTGGTAACACGTAATGGATTTATTGGTTTTTGTTTCTTAATTGGTGTACCTCCCCCTCCGTTGTCAGGGGAGCGACTTCCTTCCTAAGTCACACTACTTTTTTATTGCATTATTATATATGTGAATACAAAAAAACTAAGCAAAGCACTACCCACCTCCTCAAACTAGTTTACTTCCGCCACTTCCCTTCACTTTCGCTTAAGCTCTGGTTCGCTCAGCGGAAACACATAATGTCCTGGAGTATTGGATTTCAGGTTCATTACCCCCCCCCACGTTACAAACATAACTCACTCGTTCACATTGGCGACATCACTTCTTCTGCGTGAAGGCAAGGTTCAATTATGAGGAAAGGGGTGAAAGGGTAGGTATGATTATTGATAGTTGAGTTCATAGGATGAGTTTACCAAGGAAGAGTTTCAGGCAGTTCCAAAGGCAGTTCCAAGACAGATGAGTTTACGGTCCCAAGTAAGAAGGTCCCAAGGCAGAGTTTCAGGTTCATGAAATTCATTCATTCGTCGTAAGGTTGTGTTCTTTCTTCGTCTCACCCTCGGGGATCTATAGCTACGTGAGCTACCACGCATGTGGACTACTGACCCAATGACCCAAAATGAGGTCTGCAGTGTACTAAGGTTGTTTCACTTTGTAGGTTCCATACCTGTACTTACCTTTACTTTCCTCCTGCTTCCCCTCATGGAGGTAGTAATTCAATGCATTATTCATCCAATGCATTCTTTAGTTGAATAGGGGATAAATGGCTCATGCTAGTGACCTTGCGCGCAAAATGGGAGGCCTATAAAGAAAATATTACCGATATCGGCAAGAAATGGTAGCTGCGCCTGACCGGTGGAACCATGTTTGGCCACTACACCCCTATCGAATACGAGTCAAATCGGTATAAAGTGTAAGGTTCAAGTGACGGAATGGGACACTTTTGAACATTGCTAAAATCGGTGAGAAACGGTAGCTGCGCCTGACGTGGGGACATAAAGATTCTGGTATGTTCCGCTAGACGTTGATTGAGAAATTCCCATACAACTCTTTTTTTGCAATAGATCCACTTAAACTGAATCAACAAGCTCATTGGTAGAAACTCGGTCAACAGGTGAAACTTCCTTTGCCTCCACCCCTCCTGTGGGCTCTATATCTGCTTTTGAGACTCCATCAACGGGCTTTGCGCATGGACTTGGATCTGGATACCGATCTGCTAATGGATGAGATGCAGCTTGCTTTGTTGCCTTTACTCCTGTCTTTGTCCCTGTCTATGGTGATTAATCGACTGGATTTGGATCTTACCTTGGAACTTAAACTGGAGCTGCTTCTGCCTTTGCTACGAGTGCTTTTGTTCGGTCTACCGGATATGCTCCTTAAACGGGTGCTGGGTCAACTGCCTTCTTCCTCATATTCATGGTTGTTTGGTTAAGAAAGATAGAATAGATATAATGTACGTAATTTATTTATCATAGATTGGTTGAATAAGAGCCTGATATGAGCCTTTCTTTTCCTCATTAACTGTGTTGTAGTTGTTTGATATCATCTCCTCATATTCTCTCTGGTACGACCTTCGGATAAAGCAAAGAAGGTCATCAGGGCGAGAGTACGTTGAGCGAAGCGAGTTTCCCGATACCGGTAGTTAACACCTAACGGTAGTGTCCGACCTCCGGATAAAGCATAGGAGGTTCGCACTGGTTTTAGTTTCCTCAAAGATACCATTTAATGCCTTAAAAAAAAGAATATATCAGCATGCGTGAAATTACGTTATTTCTTCCTAAGTTCAATAGTGTTTGAGATAGCCTTTGTAATGCCTGAGAATAGATATAATCTCTTGTATAGGTTGTTGAAGATACCAGCTTTCCTCTCCCGTTGGTCGAGAGTTCGCTGCCTCACCCTCTTCCTCTCATCATTTTTCATGTTGTTTAAAGGAGGGTAGGTGTACCATCCCCATTTCATTCAGTAGGTAAGTGTATTTCATAGTGGGTGTGCAAGGTGTACAGAAAGAGTGTATTTAATCATGGTTTGAATGCCTTTTAATGCCTGAGATTCTCTGCTTTTGGGTTGGTCTGAGAGAATATAATAGAACTGCTTTTTAATGCGTTCTTTCTTAAGTGATTTATGATTCATAGATTGGTTATCTCATGCTCATCAAATAGAAGAATTCTAATGCTTCCTCTCCTTTGGTTGAGATAGAATAGATGAGATTATCTGCTTCCTCTCATGATTCTAATGTTCTTTGTTTGGGTTGCTCATCGGACACCTTTCTTTTCTTTTTGGTCTTAGCTCATATTTGATCCTTACTGGGGAAGTATCCCTGAACCGTTTGAATGGCCTTTTCATAATAATATTCTGGGATTTCAACCTGGCTGAGTAAGTATGGGCTTGGTATCCGAGACCCTTTCCATTAGATTGGTTGGTTGAATAAGAGTGTATTCTCTCTTTCCTCTCTGTTATCATGATTCTTTCTTCTTTCATTATCTCTTCAATCCCTATTGGTTGGTTTGGGGAAAAAAGAAGTATATTATCTCTTCAATCCCTAGCAGTGAATAAGACAGATTTGGTTCTATAGAATAGATGCGTTCTTTCTTGTATCATGCATAAGAGTCTAAGTGATTAATCAGAGTCTAATGCTTCCTCATTATCTCCTCAGTGCAGTGAAATAGATCATATCCTCTCATGGGCTGTTGGTATAATATAATGTTTCATGCCTGAGATTATTATTCAATTAAAATACATCTTTCATGCTCTCTGATTCATGGTAGTTGGATATAATCTATCTCCTTCATTCTCTCTTCATGTTGTTTAAGCATGCCGAGAAGAAGAATGAATCTCATGGTTTGTTAGAGACCCTTGGTGGGTAAGGGGCTCGACCCTTTCCCCATCTCCTCTTGTTTCTTAAGTATAAAAATAAAAGTATTATCTTCCCCTTCTCTCCTCAGTAAGAAAGAAAGGTAAGTTCCTCACCTCACCATGTCCTCACCTCACCATTTCATGTTGTTTGAAACCATGAAATGAATGAGATTATCTTCAATTCAAATACGTTATTTCTTCCTCATATGATAGAATAGAGAATGAGCCTTTATGAACTTATTCATGGTTGTTGTAGTTATGGTTTCATAAGAAAGAATATATCTCATTTCCTTCTCTTAGAATAGAGTTGTTTTATACCATCTTCCTCACTCAGGGGAAAAGGGTAAATAATATATCTTCTTCTTTTGCTGATTCCTTTGTTTATGAGTATTCCTCTCCTCTCTTAGGGAGTGTATTTCAGGTAAGAAAGAATATCCTTTTCCTCATGGTTGTTGTAAAGGTCTTTTCAGGGGAAAGGTATGAAAATAAATGTATTCTCCTCGGGTTTAACCTCACCATCTCTCCTCAGGGGAAAGGTATGAAAATAAATGTATTCACTCATGGTTGTTCCATTCTTTCTTTTTGTTTCATGGTTTAACGGATCAATAATGATTTATTTCCTCATTGAAGGGATCATTGAAGGGAGGGTTTGTTTCCTCCGACACCAGGCTAATTATCATATCATTTCTGCGAATCTGAAGAAAGTAAGAGAAAGACGGACAAAGTGGGAGTGTTTGATTCTCGCCCCATATATGCCAGGCCCTCAGACTTTAATCTGCCAATCGTACCAGCAGAATTCTTCCCCCTAATTGAGGTAGTCGTACAAGTGGGTTTTGTCCCTCCCTTCTGCCTGCATGTCTCTTCCCGCAGACCTGATACGCGGGCAACCATCACATCATACGCGGGGATATGTTAAGATACCTGAGATTTAGGGATAGCCTTAATAGATCTGATCCTCTCTTTCTATATGTAAATACCTTTTATTCCGCATACCCCTATATGGGGGACCTACCTATCACCAAGCACAATGACATAGATCAAGGCTTTTCCGCAGGCCTACCTTCCTTTGAGGTGAGGAGACCGCCAGCAGCAGGACCTACCACCTGAGTTAGGCCAGACAAGCGCCACATACATCTCTTTATATAAGTTAGTCCCACCCCAGCCAGTACAGCAACATCGTATTATAATACTAGTTTCTTTCTTGAAGATCACTTTCGCCTACCGCAGGGGCTTATCTTATATCTACTTACTCATATGATGTACAATATCCGTCCTTAATGCGAGCCATCATTAATTTGATATAAGCACTTCAGTTTGATTGAGCCAGCTAAGGGCCTTGGATTCTAGGGTTCCGGAAGGGCCTCCAAGCAGCTCTAATCTCACTCCTAACTTAAAAGGTATCACTTCCATTCTGCCTGCTAAGGCCCTCATTCTGCTAATCAAGGTAAAGTCTTCACCTGTAGGGGCAGGTCTTCATTAGCGTGATCAGGTATTCTTAACACTCCGATTTGACAACTCCAATAAGTGAAGTTCAGTATTCACTCCTTCCCTTAGGTCACTAGAGCGAACAGATGAAAACACCAAACCTTAGTTACCCATATGATACGAGGTCTTACTTGAGGCCCAGCTCTTTCCTCTCTTAAGTCTCTTAGTTTACGATAACATCTTCTAGTAGCCTCCGAGTTGACAACGTATGGCTTGGCTCTTTAAACTTCCTGTGCCGGGAAGAGCTGCCAGCCAGTTTACAGCTGCTAGTGCCGCGAATAAAGAGCTAGGTTCGGGGAAGGAAGAAGCGGATAGGCCTATTTATGAACCGAGAGTGCGAGAGGCCTGTTTAGTTTATTAGCCTATTTGCTGTTTCGTATAGAAGGAAGAGGCAGCTGTACGTCCATACCTCAGCCCTAATCAAAGTAGATCCATGCCTAAACAGGATGGAAGGAACGCTTTTCCGTACCTCCACTCATAAAGAACCACCTCCCCAAGAGGCACCTCCCCACCCCAAAAGGGCTCCTCCTTATAGCTTGGATCCGAGCGAATAAGGGCGCAAGCTGACTCGCTACCGCTCAATCAGCTGAGTAACATCTTTTTTTATTGGAATATTTCTAAATTCTCTCCTCTTTCGGTACGCTTTTGCTTTTCTACCCTACCTATATCCCCTCCGGGGGTAGGAAAAGGTCAAGATGACCGTAGCCGATGACCGTAGCCAGTGACCGGAGCATTTATAATAGAGGAATGGCTTGGCTGTTTAGATTGGTTTGATGGCTTTACTCGTCTACCTAATCCCCTGTGGTGTGGGAGGCTCGCCCACGATGAGGAGGCTTCGATATTTCCTAAAGTATTCGTATTTATTCATAGGCACTAATGCCGTTAGTACTGGGTTTTTCCACCATTCATCAGCATATTTCCGGTAAGGAAGGAGATGTTTGGGGCTTTCCTCATGACTTGCTGGAACGGGCTTGCCTAAGTAAATCATTATCTAATCAAAAGGAACAAGGTATTCCCAGGAAGGTAAGGCATAATCGCCACAAACCAGTGACAACACTCCCAACCACAGGATATATTGAAGGAAACGAGAAGAGCATGAATCGATTGGACTGGGAAGGGAAGGTGAAACCAATCACGACCAGGTGTGGGCAGTTGGCCCTAGTTAAACGAGATAAAGCCAGGATACGGCTAGATAGAGTTATTGGGCTGAGAAAGGTTGGGGCTAGTGCCACGCACGGAGACGGCCGGAGCTCTACACCCCAGTCCATAGGTAATAGTTTCGGTCTTGTATATTTTCTTTTATTTGTTAGCTAGTTGGCTGACTTGAGGAGACTTGCCTTAACGCTTCATTTACCTGCAAGCTAAAGGAAGGATCCAGTTGGTTAACGGTATAACCTCGCCTTCTCACACCTATCTCCCTTAATAGCTGGTTAACGGTATAACCTCGCCTTCCTACACCACCAACTTGTCTTTCTCTATGGCCTAACAGCGTGAGTGAGGAACCCTCTCTCTCGCCTAACTTATATCTTGCCCATGAACGCGAGTCATAAGCCTTACCTACATTCCTTCTCCCTCCATAGCTGCTCCAGAACTGCTACATCACCATAGCACCTCATTAGGGATCTCTCCCACACCAACAACTTACTCCATAGCTGCTCTAGAACCGGCCCATCCACATAGCCTCAATCAGAGTATTAACACACCTATCTCCCTAAATAAGTGCTCTAGAACTGCCACCAGAGCACCTGATCAGGGTCTTCAGGGAGAGGAAGCTTTAAGCGGGCTCACCCAACGCAGGAAGGTCAGGAAGACAACTCCAACACCAAAGCGAGAGCAGATGCCTACATAGCTTAAGGTTACCACTGGGAAGCTAACAGGATCACCTCGCCTAATAAGATCAGTACTACACTACCCGATCTTACCCAAAGGTCTTGTTACGTTTGTTCCCGCCTCCATAGTGTCTTCACGCCTAACCCGGATCTAGCCCATCCGTCTTATTACAGTATTTCAAGCCAACCTAACTAACAGAAGGAAATGGTATGATTCAATTCGTTATATATGATATTATGATTCAACTAGAATTATCCTTAGTTCAATCGGGCGTTACGTTATCTACGTTATTCCGTTTTCAGCCTGCTGGCTTCGGATTAAAGCACCACTCACTGTAGCCAAAAGAGTCTTTCCTCCACTACTGATATTCTCAATTGTGGAAACTCTAGAAACCCTAATGCCGTACTCTACACCTATCTATATTTGAAAGTGCCGACCCTCCTATACCAGATACTACTTAAGAGCATGCAGCTTTCTTTTCTCTCTTACCCAGACGATTCGGTTTTCTTTGGCCGACCATAGAATGTATACGCGCATCGCATTTAAGGAAGGCAGGTCTGTGACACTCCCTTTCCTTGGTCCTTCGATCCTGTGACATGATA
>Ga0228600_1000018_pt1 | contig 21182 bp, 11 predicted proteins | sample CRU5metagenome_FD_182730 | JGI IMG/M metagenome (GOLD analysis project Ga0228600, IMG submission 182730) | Spruce roots microbial communities from Bohemian Forest, Czech Republic - CRU5 | ecosystem: Host-associated > Plants > Roots > Unclassified | place: Czech Republic: South Bohemian Region... | reverse complement strand
AGGAAAGGAAAAGCCAGTCGCCGACTAATAACAAACCCATTTCACGAGGGAGAAGTCCAGCCGGTCGCCGACTAATAACCAGCTATAAGAAACTCCGAAGTTTCATTGACCTAACGAACTACTTCATTCAGTAGTTGGGCTAAAATATACGTAGACTTTGAGAGAGTGGTGTCTTCTCTTATCTCTCTAGTTACTTTATTATACGTAATTACGTATATAATAGCAGAAATGCATAATTACATATCTAATTCATGACTGGATTGACCTTGTCAACTCGTATCGGATTGATTTCTTCTTTAATTGACATTCACTCCACTTTAAGCATAGGGTTTTTTTATATTGGTACCATTGTGGGTATGTACTTCTCATCACAGTTGTAACATAAACCTTTCGCCCGATGTGCTACCATTTCCTCACGATACCATTGGGCCCTATTATTGAAGTAAGAAACTACGCTTAACAAGAACAGGCTAGCTAAGGAACGGCTGACAAGAGCGCCATTACCAAGGGACGGGTACTGGAGCAGTAATTACATTAATCAACAGGAAGGTCAGCCTTTGGAAAGGGCTAGAGGTCGGGCATACTTACGTAGGGCGGGAGAGCACCAGTAAATAGCCTTAGGATAGAAAGGAGCAAAGGCGAAGTAAACAGGTACGTAAGCCCTAGGATAGACCCATAAAGAAACAATAACGGATGATCAAGTATATAGAGGACCGAATGGAAGATTTAGAATCGAATATCGATCCCAATATGGATCCGCAGACGTTGGATCTCTAACCCGGTATTTCCCATATATAACTGATTATTATGCTTACTCGAACGCACCTGCCTCTGCGGCAAGCACTATTGCGGGTGAGACTGGTTCTTCTTCTACTCAATCAACGGACCGGGGGTCTCCAATGAATAATGGATCCGCTACTGGGACAGGCACTGTTACTAGCTATGGGACTGGAGAATCTCAAATTGGTACCGGAACTTATAGGTAAACTACGCGATCAATAACTGGAACTGGGCAAGGTAGCTCTCGAACAAGCACTGCATCTCGATCTTATTATGCGGGATAAAATGCTCCTGCCTAAGCATACCTTCTAGTTCCAAAACCATACCCCATTCTAGATTCTCTCGTTCCATAGCCAGAGCTACCAGTTTCAGATCCTATGGTCGTGGAGCCAATTGCAGAGAAAGATGCAGAAGCAGCTCGAGAGCTTATTGTAGTATATCTAGTCCCAGGGCCGGGTGCAGGCGCAGATTCAGTTGGACCCGTTCAGAATCCAGTGCCCGCAATTTCACCACGAGGGGTAAAGGAGCAAACAGCAGATACGAAGGCATAGGAAGTTGGCCGAGTGGAAGCAGCAGGGGCCGGAGGCAGGGCCTTTTTTTAGTCTCCTGTAACAGATCCAATTCCAGTTCCATGCCAAGTTAATTACCCTTTTAAGTATATTCTGTTTACCGAGTGAAAGCATTCTAGCCAGCATCTAAGCTAGGAGCAGGAGCATATCCAGTTCCATTTGCAATTGATCCATATCGAGCTTACTCCGTAGCGAGGGCAGAAGCCATTTTTGACCCTGTTAACCGAGTATAAAAAGCACCCTGTCCAGGTCGAGAACGAATGATGGGGACAAAAGCAAGCATAGCCAAGGTAAGAGCAGCAGTTCCAGAGCCGGTTGATCGTTATTGATCCCCAGTGACAGATCTTCCAAGCGTGGATCCAGTTTACTGAGTTACTCACCTCTCACGCATTTACCCAATTGAGAAACTTGAATAAGCAAAGCTACTAGTAGTAGATGCGGATCTAGATACAGATTTGGATCTGACAGTTATAGAGCCCGCTCGATAGCCAGCATAAAACACATAGACCAAGGCAACAGAGGCAAGAGAAGCAAAGGTTAGCATAGGCAGGAGAAAATCCCACTTATGCCATTCTCAGGCCAAGGCAATAGAGCGTAAAATGGATGTGATAGACCTATAACGGACGGGCACTACTATAGATCGGCACGCACAGGCACGGAGGGGAAAGACCGCATCATTCGAATATGCCCCTATCCCCAAGATACGTCCACTCTTTCTAAGCGAAGTAAACCTCTATCCCCAGGGGCAGGAGGGCGTCTACATATTCCCATACAGATCTCTGCTCCCCGGGCCTGTATAAGCGGTTTCCTCTAATAATATAGATAAGCCGGACGAGAGGGAAATACGATGCCAAGGACTAGCGCAGAGAGAGCTACGCCTTTACGCTCACATCAAGACGGATTGAATACAGACGGGCGAAGAAACCAAGCATCACACCCTATAAGCCAGGAGAGTCAAGCATAAACTCGCTTCACATACGGAAATACAACAACGCCTTGACGAATCGAGATCGAAACAAATCGTAATATGATCTTCACGACCTGGGCGAGCCACTCGGCGTAATCTCGGGTAATTTGTGTGTTTCCGGTGTTAGGGTGTATCGTATTATAAGCCAAATGCGCATTTCTCCCGATCAATATTCGGTGATTCGATCACTACTTCGTGACCTTTTTATCCCCTCCCACTCCCTATCGAAAAAGCAGCTGTTTTCTGCCCCGGTGTAGATAAAATCTCCACTTAGACCTCCTCGTAACCTATAAGGCTAGTCACAGCCTACATTTGGTTCTCGTGACCCTTACTAGTCACTGGTTGAAACCTGACCGCCATTAGAAACCAATCATAGTCTTAATATGCTAAATAATAAACCCCACCATTGCCTCCACGATAACATATCTTATAGCAGTAGCCTCCTACGGGCATTTACCACGTAGTTCATTTTACACCTTAGGCAAATGATTATCAGCCTCTCTATTAGCCTAGGGTAACCCCTTAGCAGGTGTCATAATAAGTCCCTTCTCAAGTGCCTTAAGTCCCTTCTCAAGTGCCTCCATACTACCATGTTTTTGCAAGAACCTGGGGCATATACTTATTATACCTGTGATTCCACCAACTCGACCAACTTGACAGCCTTTGTTGGGATATGTTACATAGCCATACTTCATATTACATCTACATCTTGAGATACAAAATGTAATCCTCCCACATTCTATTCCCATGCTACCAACATATGATGGGACTGGAGACACGAAGGCTTATCTCGCTCAATTTTCCAACATCTGCAAAGACCTGAGAGAATACTTTGATGTTATGGCTAAGGTCTTCCCATGCACACTTTGAAAAGTAGCCTTTGAGTGGTTCTAGCACCTCCCAGAGAATTCCATTGAGTCCTTTGACCAGCTCTACGACTAGTTCCTATCCATCTTCTCCTTGTGGGATGAGAACTCTTCTGAGGTGGTCTCTCTCACCCATGTCCACCAAGGAGACAAAGAAATGGCTAATCACTTTATATAGTGCTTCCAACTGGCCTTGTCACGATGTGAAATTCAATTCTTTGAGAATGAGCTTTACCGTATTTTGATCGAAGCCTTGAGTCATTACTTGTAGCTTTAATATTCTAATAACTATCTTGTAACCCTCAAAGAAGCCATGGATAAGGTGCTTGCTCTGGAGGCTTATTATATCTGCCATAATATAAAATAGTATGATGGAGACATTCTCCCTTATGAGCACAGTGTTGCTATAGCCCCTCCTAGGCCTCGTCGTAACTGTCATCGAGATTGTAATTCTATGGGAGATGGTGTTGTAGATGCTCCCTAAGCTAATGCTAAAGTAAATGCTACCCAATCAGTTCTACAGCCTACACCTCCTACTCCACTATAGTAGTAACAACCCCCCAGGATCCTACAACTTAACAATTGGATTGCTCCTCCTCCACAAGCACCACCTACAGCCACTACTTCTCTAGTGTATAATCGAATGCACCTTCATTTAATGCTTCTCAACCTACTGATTCTACTCTACCTCAATGCCAAAACCGACTCGGGAACTAATGACCATAGGTATGAAGGTCTGATCCTACTAAATGATAGGATTATCACTAGATGAGAGGACATAGTATCGACTAGTGCTTTGCTTACCATAGATCCTAGTAAGGGCAACAATATGAGGGAGAACAAAAAGGTCCATTACATCCTAAAAACACAAACTGGGGTATCTTCCAAGATCCATTCCCTTAACATACCCAGGCACATTAGTCATCCTCTAAAGCCTCCACCATATCGTATTCATCTACTAGCCAGGTTCCTACCTCATTAGTAGTGAATCCTTTTAGCTCTAGTAACCTGATTGCTAAATACATTATGGGGTGTGTGGAGGAGATAACCCACCCCAAGATAAATGTGATCACATGCACTGGTGCTAGCCATCCTCTGACAAACTAGCCTCTTACCAGTACTGCATCCCCTATAGCTAATATTCATCATCGCACTACACCACCTCTAGATACGAGTGCACTTGGTCCATCACAGCCTGTGCACCCGGCCACCATTACATATAATGCAACCACATTCCATCATTACTGACCTGTTAGATATAAAGGCTAATATTTTAGTACTACATTTGCTGCATTTGTGTTTTTCGCTTCATGACTCCCTGAATGAAGCCATGTATCAGCCTCCTGCAGTGTGTACCTCTTCTTCTCAGTAAACAAAGCTACCATCAGATACATGCATACATAATGTATCTAATGGGCCTCCTGTCAAGAGAACTGAACCTCAGTTGGTGGTTCACCTATATTGCACTCACTTCATTTTTGATTCCAACTGTATGCCACTCGATGCTGAGATGATTTTGATATGTGATCCTATATTTGACATTGAATGCACCATTGGGGGTTTTAACAACAAACCTAGGGGGGGAATCGATCCTCCGCCTCTCCGCCCCTTATGCCGAGAGAGAGAAAAACACTATTTACCACCTAGGAGAGGACTACTATAGACCTCAATAGGGTACATTTAGAGAGGGTAAATACTATATAAGGATCCTGTATTAGGGATCTTCTCCTAGACTTATACTATACTTATACTTAATGATATTATCTTCATAAACTAAGCTAATTCGATTGTTACTTGAATATAATTAGGGATTTATCCTGCATTATCATGGCGTTAGACAGGAATATCTTAGACTAGTATTAGACTTTACTGAGACTCTATTATACTTACTATCTTAGCAATCAATAGAGGAATCATAAGATCTTATACTCTAGTAGTCTTATAAGTCTGAGGAATATAATAATATATTAGGTATCTTATCATTAGGATTATTAGTATTAGGAAGATTAGACTCTATTTGTTGTTATTATACTATCTATGCCATATTTCCCTAACTAACCTGGTACCCATACCCATCTCGTAACCATCTCCTGGTACTGATGCTACCCTAGACCCTTACTCCATCTATTACCGGTTAGGATACTACTTAAGCTACTGGTGAGGATGAACCTGAAGCTGGACTTATTCCTAGTGGGACTTAAATACCTGGAACTACTACTGCTCCTGCCTATGCTACTGGTGGTTTTAAACCCTAAGGGATGCTTCTTGGACTCTAGTCCTTGCCTTGACTTATGGTAGATCAACTGGCTCTACCGATCCCATAGTGGGGCAGCAAAACACCTACTCCTTTGGGAACATTCAGAAACCGGCTCAGAGGGCATCTTTTCACTCTAAAACCTTTATTCAATCCCACACATAATGTACCGCCCAATAACGCTTTGAAACGAGGCCCTATGCTATTGGTACTCCCCATAGCTACTACACTTCAACCCCTGCAACTCGAACTGCTACCCCGTCACCCACTTCTACCCTTGCTTCTGCCCATGATGTATATATTATGCTACCTTATCGAATGCTACCTTTGTTTATGAGGGGCTCAATCTCGATATGGAAATGGCTTTCACCAACCTATGACTCTACTATGATGTACTTTGAACCCGACTACTTTACTATGCGTTCCACCAAATCCATTGCTTCAATTCCTGCTCCTAGGGCCTTCCTACCAGACCCTAGATATCTAGTTTTCTTTTTCCCCTTGATGAAGCCTTGATACTAGCTACACCCCGCGAAGCATAGAGCACAACTACAGACTTACTCACTTTTGATTCCCTCATCTTATCATGATGTGGAACCCAACTATTTTCACTTTGAAACACCGGATCTTATTCCTACTCGTTACCTTGTTGAGCCAACCCCAACCTTGCCTTTCAAATTCGGGTGTAAGCACTGATATGAGGATTTCTGACACGATTCATTCATTTACATTGAGTGTGATAACCTTGTACAACCACCATGAGCAATCAATTCATAACCCGTACCAAATACATTCCATCCTCTATCAAAACTGGAGGACAGACCCCAGAGCGGGAACACTACCTAGTACAACCAAACACCAGCATTTTTCACTTTAGCGTTGAGACCAACAAACCACTTGGAGCATGAACCCGAACACCTACTTTCGAAACGAGGAGCACCCGACTTGGTATTAGGGGAATGATAGCTTTGAGAACCTAGCACGTACAGCCTATGAATGATATGTATGATATGTACACCTGGACTATATACCAGATAGATTGACCAGCATCTATATCTATACGAGATACACTTGGAACAGGGGACCACAGGGACTATACATTCTTTTCCCAGCCACACAGCAACCAGGAACAACCCACACAAACCTACTTAGTTCTTATTGATCCCACACAACCCACTTAGCAATGATTCAACCCGGTACAATTACATCTTTTGCGCTAGAACACCTTTAGTTCCTACTGGAGATAGCGATACGTACCTATTACCCAACACACTCACCTTGGGTCTTATACCAGCATGTACATTGACACAGGATACACAAACATCTTACTCTTACCAACATAGCATCTTCCTCTTCACACAGACCCCAGGAGAACACAGCTTACTCTTCATATATTATATATCATTCCCTTTGAGCGGAACACAGCAACTATAGGTTATGAGCTGACCAGGTAGTACCCTTAGAGACTATATAGGTATAATTAGTCTATTACTCTACTAATTTATATTATATAATATGGATACTTATATCTACAAGGTTACCAGGCATAGTTACCAGGCATATCGATCTACTTCCAGTACACAGTATTATAGTCTAGGTTAGTGCCTAATATAATTATTAGCCTAATCCTATAGACTAGTATCCACCATATCTGGCATAACTAGATATCACTATAAACATAGATATTATCGCCTATATCACTAGACTTATATCTATCGGTATACCTAATATGGATAAGACAAGAGCATCGCCCAGCCACCTTCGGATGAGCATCGTAAGGCGCCTTAGGATTAGCATCGTTGGGTACCATTATACAAATAGACACGTTTGCGGGTCCACTCACGTATGAGGCTCGATGCTTCGGATGGACCAAGACTCTATGCTAAGGGGTGTGATTGTAAGAGTCAGTAGTCGGCGAGTGGTTGGCTGATGTCTAGGTAAACGGATTCTTCAACAACATCAAGTTGACCTATAACTGATGAAACAAAATCTACGACTGAGTAAAATGCACCTGTAACTGCTCGATCTCAAACCGGACGAAGGGAAGCAGGGACTGGAGTGGGAACAGAGTGAAGGAAAGCCGCCTTTGTATCTTCTGTTGTTTCCTATACAGCGGGGTATACTGGAGAATTGCATTCTATAGAAGACTAATAAGCCCCCATAACTAATAAGCGCCATAACTTAGGACATCAATCGTACCGCGCTCCGGCCAAGTCCATCCAAAGCTCGTCCTGTAGGCCAATCGTCCACCTCTGGCGAATCATACACTGCCAAAGCAGCTACCGTAGGCGAATCCAAGACCAGCGGACGGGGAAACAACAGTTGGCAAACCATCATCATGCGAATAGCCAGGCGAAGATACCTCTTTTGGTGAACCATCGCCAGTCAGAGCATATTTGTCTACATATGCCAATATGTACCCGTACATTTATAGGTGGTGCTTCAACCTAGAATATGAATCTATAGGCTCTCGATATCGAATAGGTTCTATGGAAGGGTAAACAAGGCGCTCTGCCTCCTCCTATCCTGTTGGTGGTTATAGGTCAACTTCAAGCGCTTCCTCTGTCGCTGATGGATCAATGGGATCTGAATATCGATCGATAACTGAATCTTATGGATACGAAACCGGCAGGCTCTGGCAAAAAAAGAAGTATACGGGCAGTAGCTCCACCAAGGAAGAGCAGTGGTCAGTGCTCCTTGAATGTAAATGAATCTCTAGTCAGGCAGGCCGAATATATTAGTAGGCAGGCAGGCTTCTTGGAATGGATAAAGCAGGCAGGCCGAAGAATGAAGTCAGGAAGGCAGGCCCACGGATAATCAATCTATTTCCTGCTAGTTAGGAAGGCAGGCTACTGGGATATTAGAAATCTAGTGAGGGATATTATCCATGAATCGAATCTGAGCGGGTAATTAAATAAATAGTTAAGAAATAACCCATTGACCGGGATGGCCCATTTAGCCCTTTAACCATTCCTAAGCCCTGTTAGCCCATATAGCCCTGCCCACTTCTACTTATCGGGATGGCCGATAATAAATATATTTCCTGAGCCCGATAACCATACGAAAGCTGACCGAATACCTTAGCTTTACGACCGACTTCCTTAGCTGATCGAAGACCTTAGCTGACCGAAGCAACTCGATCTACAGCGTGGCAGTCTTCCTGGGGTAACGAGGATACGGGGTCACGAGGTCGGTCGCAATACTAAGATACAAATTTGAGAAAGAAGAAACCCATCTACTTTCAGATGGAGACAGGGAGACAGGGAGACATACGTTCTAACAAACTACTTTCCGGGGAGACTAGCTACTGGAGACTAGAAACTGGAGACTAGCTACTTTCCTACCTGGGTCGATCTACTTTAGCAACTCGATCTACAGGGGCATTAGCAACTAAATATCTTTCTTCCGAAGCAAATCGATATCTTTCTTCCGAAGCCTAGACGTACGACTACGCACGACTCTGAGCCTAGACGCACGACGACGCACGACCTAAGCCCTTTTACCATATCTTAAGCTTTAAGGGATATTATAAATAAAAAATACTGATACAGATTGGTACAGATTGGTACAGATTGGTACAGAATAGATAATGAGGAGAAGACTGCTCTTTAACTAATCGTTACCGTAACTAATCGTTCGAAGGAGGGGACCTCTTGGAAAACCATTCGTTGGGTGGGTGGACTAACTCTCGTTGGGAAGACCATCTAGTTCAGCTAGTTCAGACAGAGCTCCTTGAATGTAAATGATACTGTCTATCGGCGACCAACCACCTCTTGTCAATAGGGAGAGGAACGAATCACCCATCGGTGAGCGACCAAAGTCAATGTATTATATACGTAATTACATCGAGTTATTTCCTCTCCCGTTGGTCGAGAGTTCGCTGCCTCACCCTCTCCTTACAGTCGAGCTTGCTTGCGCATCCTCTCCCGTTGGTCGAGCTTGCTTGCGCATCCTCGGCTGCTAAAGCGTAATTACATCTATAAGTGAAACTCACTCACCCCTTTGGTCGGTCAGTTGCTGTCCATTTATACCTTCATTCATTTGAAAATAATATTCGGATCGGATAAGAGCAAACCTATTCATGACCATATTAAGAAGGATCTAATTTCAAGTAATCTCTGGCGCGGTAGGAGCTTTTTTTTTGCTGTCGCGCAGTCTTCCTTTCTTATAGAGAGAAAGGCGCTTTCACATCTTCTTAACCCGAAATGGCGGAGGAGAGGATGGACATACGAAGAGCCCTCCGCGAGAGCTTCCTTTGAAAGAAGGACTCGGTGAGCGTCCTTCAATGCTTGCTTTGTTAGTTGTTTAGCCTACTTCATAGGTGTTGAGTGGTGGCAGGATTCTTTTCTCATAGACCGTAACCGTCATGGATTCTCCTTCTGGTAAAGACAGAGAAGCTGCGAGACTGGCTAGGGCGTCTGCCTTTGTGTTCTGTCCCCTTGGCACATGTTCAATGTTGAAATATGCGAAGGTGCGTGCTAATTCGCTCGCTGCTGTATGAAAGGGTAAGATATCTGGTTTTCTAACTTCATAGACGCCGTTCATTTGGTTAATTACCAACTTTAAATCACCTCGAACTTCCAGTTGATGTACTTCGATGTTACGAGCTAGTTCCATTCCCATAATCAGCGCCGTGTATTCTGACACGTTGTTGGAACATGACTCCGACAAAGTGAAGGAATGCGGGATCATGTTGCCTTCGGGAGTACTAAAGACGATTCCGACCCCTAATGTTGGACGTCCTTTCTCGCCTAACTACAGGTAAGATTCACTACCTCTTCTATCAATATAGCTAGTAGAAAGCCTATTCCTTTCCGAAACTGTACGGTACGATGGTGGATTACTTATTCCGATCTACATCTCCTCGTGCTCGCCTCTGCCTTGCCTGCGGATGATGCCTTTCACCACTTCTTCCTTTCTTTTGAGCCGAGACTGTCTTTGTTGAGCTCTACGCCTTTGCCCACGAATTGCGCCTAGAACAGGGGATAAAAGAACATAATTACATTATCCCTTCGACGACTGAGCCGGGGCTTGCCCCTTTCATTTCACATGGAATTGATCGCCTATTTAAAGTAATATTCCATATAACCCTCGCTGACAACGTACCTATCTTATAAATTCCTCCTATATTTACCGGATCTTGGGTAACTTAGACTGAGATTGGAACTTGATTTGATCATTCGCTCCTCATTCTTAACGAGATGAGCTCATTCATTCCTTGCGCTTAGTTACCTTCATTCATTCCTCCACGGAGAGAGGCTCTATGAAAGAAGAGAATACAGAGCAACCTTCGCCTGAGACGGGGCTTCCTTAGAGTGGACAGAGACCGTGATCCTAGCTTTCTGACTGGGCAAGCAGCTCCTAGTAAAGAGAAAGAGATAGTTATGCCATTTTGACGATATTTCATGTACGCTTCGCTTACCTTTCACTCCTGAACCCACCTTCGCCTTCCTGGAGAGGAGTTTTTTTTATAACTATATTGGGTAGCCCGCTTTTCAATTGAATAAACATCAATAGGACCGTGCCCAGCATAAGATTATTCTTCTGCGTCTAATCCCTTTTCTAATCTTTCAGTTTCTACCCCCATAACTGATACAGGTGAGCGGCGTACCTAGCCTGTCACACTACGGACCTCTTGTTCTTGCCTGGTGAACCCCAATCTTCATCTCCTCTTCCCCTTCTGTGAAATCCCCGTGGTGAACACTAGAAGAGTCAGCAATCGGGTCTTTCGTAGAAACCCCTGCCTGAATGAACACTGCTATCTCGCCTTCTGATCTTTCTTAAGATATTTTCCGTCTTTCTTTCCTACTTCTGTCTATTCGCTTCTACCGGGAGGATTTCCCTGATTGGCTCTCTTGCCTGGAATGACTTCCCTCAGTCCCGTCCCTACTTCTTCTCATGCCACTAATTGATTTCCACTTCTGAACTCCACGTATTCAATCGATTCTGTTTCATGGCTCGCAGGTCGGAGAGAGTCCACTTCTTCCATTGATTGGGACTTGATCCTTGATTCCGGGTCCGATCCTCTTCTATTGAGGGTGGATCCCTTTCTATTGATTGCAGCTCGTGAGCAAACTACCTATCTATATTACCATTCTAACCTGTCCTTGCTGAACCTATAACCCGTTCTAATATTCCATATTACCCTAGCTCACAGCTTATCCTTCTATGATACATTGGATTTATTGGATTCGAAGTTCGGTTCGACTGAGCGAGCTGTCTTTTCACTTGGGCTTCGAAGAAAGCTTATTAGAGATTCTCCTCTTCGGATGGGGTAACAGGCTCCTCAACAATATTACAGATTGCCTACTTTACGGGTTACGGGTGAGCTACGAGCAGGCTTGATACCACTCCTTCGGACCCTTCGGACTCCAGCGCTTAGAAGAATCCTTATTAAACTCTTATTACATAGATCCTTCCCTTGAGCAAAAAGCTAATTCCCTGACTAAAGAAAGAACTGAGACTGAAAAATATTATACCAACGCTTACCTTTTTCTTTGTAAGTCAACTTCCATCTTCTAAAGGGAGAGTAAACTCACCTTAGCAGTTTGATTATCCATTTTATTCCCCTGATACTGAAGTTGCTACTGTACCTGTCTTTGAAGAATGCTTCGAACCCGGCCTAAACGCTTCCTGAGACTCAACCCTACTTCGTCTTCGCCCTCCTGCCTTTCCAGTAGTGGATTCAGCTCATATTAGAAATTCTTACTTCACGAGAGAGATACTCACTATTGAAGGGTATACCCACGGGAGAGATACCGAAACTAGAAGCTTTGTTGCACCGCGCTCATTGACTTTCTATCAGAGGGGTTGACGTTCAGTGCCGTAGGTTAGAAAAGGAATGAGAGATGAGAAGGTGGGTTGCGTATATAAGCCCCATTTGACGGTCTTTCTTTGGTCGAGTAGTCAACTACCTCTTTGCCCAAGGATTGCGAATATGCTTGACTGAGATTCCAAGCAAGCTACCTGGGCCTAAAAGACTGCTTCTTGAGCACATGAATATTCAATTGCTCCCGAGCCTTCGAGAAAGTAGAAAGCCCATCCTCTTTCAATGCCATCTGACCCATCTGTTCAACCCCCACTTCCGGATATTCTAATTCTGTATTTCCGCCTGGCCTATCCCATTCCCTTCTGAAATAGATCTTTAGTCCCTTGCAAGCTTTGAATCAATCTAACTATCCTCGGGCAACCTTTGAGTAGACCACAGGCGGGTACTGTCGGATAGAAGCTTTTCAAAGGATTCAGGCACGACTCCAATGCTTATGGAACGAACTACGACTTTCATTGAGTTACGGAACTACGACTTGCATTGATCCTTTCTTATGAAATGGAAGATCAGGGCTTATTCTCTCCTTGCTGTAGAAATGGAGATTTTATTTCTCGTACTCGCTTTCCGTACTTGAGACTCTTTCTCGGCTTGACTAAACCTATCTTTCTTACCGTGCAAGCCCTTGCTCGCTTTGAGAAGAGGAATTGGAACTTCTTTTCTTTATTTGCCTTGAGCCTTGCTTATTCAATTACTAGCTTGCTAACTAGAACAATTCCTGACGTGAGCTACTCAGACGGATTGGACTTCAACCGGCCTAAAAGCAAAGATAAGAAGTGGCCTATTCATTCCCCAATAGATCAGTATATCGCCCCTTCCCTGAGGAAGGCACGGGAGCACCCCCTTAATGAGATCTTGAGCTTGACTCATCGATGGAAAATCTATCTTGAGACTCTTTCTCGCCCCGCCTAACATCTCTCATTCCTTTTCACACCCCTTTAGCGGCTTCACCTTTCTAATTACGTATTTTATTAGAAATGTGTCTTCTTTCTTGCTCTTCGCCGCCTACATCGACGGAACTTCTGAACTCAAGTCCAGATCTGCTTTGTCGCGTTCCTCCCCTTCTCCTTCGCTGACTAGACTCGTGCCCACTCCACTGTCGATGAAGAATGCTTTTCGGGCGTAGAAGCTTTCCTTAACTAAAGCATTCCTTTCCCGCTTGACTGGAGCATTTCATTTCTTTACTTGACCGGACCAATTCATATATAATTTCTATTGAGAAGGATTCGCATCACCCATTGTCTAATTCGTTTCGTAGCTTATTGGCCTGAGATTCGATCTTTCTCCTTCGACGGAGCCTAGCTTTCTGACTGGGCAAGCAGCTCCTACCGAATTCGCTCCTAGACTGCTTTCAAGGTTCACGTTCACTACGGACAGCAGGGACGGAAACTCCTACTGGCATTCCTCGTTACTTGACTGACCCACAATCCATTGAATAAGTTCAGTTCAACCTGAGATTCCATTTCTACAGAACGGAGAAAGGGGAGAGCCCACTCACCTATTATGAGTAGTTGAGTAAGTCAGTTCAGTGTTCAAGCGGATTGGCAGTCAAGTCAGGATAAGATCTATCTCAAGTAGGAAAGGAGTGAAAGTAAAGGCCCTGGAATTCAGTTCCGTAGGGAAATCAAGATAGGTGGTTTGCTCACCCGTCAAGTATAGGAATTTATTATATGAAAAAGCCCTATTCCCTTGTTCCTCTCCCTTATGGTCGAGCGACTACAAGGGACGAAGTCGCTCATCCATTCATGGGTGAGGGTGTTAACGCTCACTCATCATATGGGTGAGGGAGAGGGGAAGAAATATTGATAACCTTCATATTTGTTTGCGTGCGATGGATCGCCATCATTCTTTCTTTTTGCTCCGATCGGAACTATTCCGAATTTGCGACAAGTCCTAGCATTAGTATGAGTTCGTTGACCGCGTAAGGGCAATCCATCTTGATGACGAATTCCACGATAACAAGAAATAGGAATTAATCGTTCGATGTCTGCTCGTTTTCCCCTTTTCAATTCCCAATGAACAACATGATCTTGACCTATTATTCGTTCAATTTGGTCGATCTGATACTTAGTTGACTCATTCACCTTTATGTTCTCACTTATACCTAATCGATAACGAACCTGAGTGGCTTCTTTAGGTCCAATTCCACCAATTTCGGTTGGGGCGATTCTTACTTGTTCATTGGGAACTAATCTCGCTCCTAAGATATGTGACATTATTGATTTCTTCTTTCCCTGGTCCTGCCGGCTGGAATCATGAATAGGTTCGCTCTTATCCGATCCGAATATTATTTTCAAATGAATGAAGGTATAAAAGGACCCCTTCTCCCCTTTCGGAGAGATACTTTCCTGGGCGTTGGCTGTACCTACAGTCTTATGCTCTAGCTCAATTAGAGACGGTCACATTTTAGGAATCTTATATTCATAATACTCACAAGGCTTGTGTCACAATTATCTATCGGGGACTTCCTCTGCAAGTCATTATCAATGATAATGGACCAACAATATTTCGGTTGGTCTTCCTTGTATGAGGATCCTGAACGTAATTGTTTTGCTTCCAGGCTGGCCCATAACATTTTTTCCCTTCAGCCCTTGCTTGGGGTTGTAGGCCTTTTCATGGATGGTATGGATGGAGGGACCCACAGAATACCCGGATTTTCCCTGTCCAGCTCCCTTGATCTGGAAGCTTATCAAGTAGCACTGGGGTAGAACCAATGCATACAAGGTTCTGATAAGCAATTCCAGTTGCTCTTGGGAAGATCCGTTCTACCACGAAGTCTGCTGAGAAAATGATCTCAAAAGCTAATCCGGATTTTGTACTGAGAAGAGGTTCGGATAGGCTGACCACGCATCATTCGGGTCACAGCATCATACATAAATAAAGACGACCAACCCATACTTATATGAGAGGGTTGGTATCTACCATCTTCCATGATGTTGTGGTCGGGAAGCCGGTTGCGACAGCCAGAAATCGCTAGTAGCTTTAGTTCTTTCTTATTACGTCTAAAGTCAAGTTTAGTAGTGTCTGTAGTTATGCATGAGCATGGTTTCTCATAAAGACTTTTATTTCATCTCCTTCCTGTACTTCTTGCTCCCGAGCGAGATAGATCGAAGGACTTGTCTTTGCTCGCTCCTTGCCCCCCCTCATCAATAAGTAACTTGGACAAGCGGCTTTCGCTCCTTTTTATTAAATAGCTAGCAATAATGGCGAAAATGGACAAAAGCATGGGAGTTAGCGATCGATAGGGAAGTGAAAGAAAACGGCCTTCTATACTATATACTATATATATATATATATATATATCCCGACGCGACTGCTTGTTTCACTCTTCGGTCTCCGTCAGTCAGATTTGAAGGGACGTTTCCGGATTTGATGCCTAAGGATCGAATCGACGAGGAGTATGGCCTTTAATATATATATATTGATTCCGTTCGCGAGGTTCACCTGTCTGGGCGCAATGCTTGCAATGCGCCTGATAGGCGAACTCCAGATCGTACTCCAGGTTATCCAGGAGACTCATGGAATCCAAATGGAATCTCTCTGCAGTGGATACAGATTCGTAAGAGAAAGGAAGGAGGTAGTCAGTCCTATTCTACTTCCAATTCGGACAAAACTTGGGGGCTAAGTAAAGTGACTCAGCTTCGGACAGGTTATGATAGTCACTCTTCGCTGGAGGTAGTATCGAAGAGATATAGAGTCTATCTATTCTTCCCCGATATCCGGTCGATGGTCGATCTCGGACCATCGCACACCAGCTCAAGACCCCTATGTGGATTGGGAGAGAGATCACGAAATCCACATAGGGGTCTTCTCCCTCTTCTCGTATGGAGGAAGGTCTGGCTTCTGCCTGCGAAGATATAAATACATAATCCATTCTGTTGTCGTCGAAATGCTCGAGAGAGTAGTCCCAATCAAAGCTTAAAAATGAATAAGGTTCTTGGGTGGGGGGTGATAGCGACACACGAATGAACAGTAATATAATGCACCCGATCTTTTTTTCCCTTCAAATCATGAGAAGAGTCCAGATAAGGTTCATTGAGTGAGAGAGATAGATATGGATAGGGAGGGATAAATCCGCTTTACCGAGAAATAAAATAGATAGATAGAACAGGGCCTTGAAAAGCTTTCCTTACTGTCACGAAGTATTCGCCCCTTGAGGACCGGCCTTGCTGTAACGAAGTATTTACCCCTAACAACTTTATACCGGGTCAAAATAGCGGGTTTATATAGAATGCATTTGGTCTTAATAACTGGGCCTTTGTCTATTCCGAATTATATATGTAATTAGGAAGGAGGTGGGAAGTGGTGACACCAAGGCTGGGTCAATCCTACTCTGCTGTTGTATCTCACGCACTATCATATAATAGTCAAAGTCTCTAGCCACCCTACTACTATTTACTATTGATCGGAACAAATCAATCATAGGGGGAGTAGAGTGAGTCACTAGGTATGCTATTCTACGTGCCCTTCGCTCTTGTTGTTGAAGAACCCCACTTTTGTAGAGTCCTTCTTTAGCCTAGTCTAGTTTAGATATCGTACCAAAAGGGATAAGTTCGGGCACAGCAGAAGAGCAAAATAAATATAGTTTTTTGGGGCTGTTGTGAGGCTACCCCCTCCCTTCCTTTGCCAAATCTTTCACTCGTACGTAAGTAATAGGTATGGGTATAGCTTTCAACCGAAGCTGAGCATGCATATTCCCATTGCATTGATACTTCGAAGAATTATCTAGTGTGAATGTTTCATGCGCTAGCTGGGCCCCCTATCGGATCTAAGGATGAAAACACAACGCTTACTCGTCATTGTTTGGTATTCGTCCCCGTGCGCCGCCCAGCCATTTCATTCACAATTACAAGTCGATCCCTTGCCAATCAAAAAGATGTGTATGAGCGAGGTTTGTTTATATCTACATTCGAAATCTATTCCGTCAGATCCCTTTCTGGTATTCCAAATTGGAGGAGAATTCCCAGGTCTTCCCGCTCTCTGAGCTTTTCCGGTCGAACATTCTCCAGAACAGATAGATGCTCCGATCGCAGCGCTCTCACAATTCGAGTATCACGAGAGATTATGCGCTTATGCCCGAATTGGTTCAATAAGAGAGGGAAAATTCCATAGATCAGAGGTGCCTCATGAATATGAGTCTATTAGATACGGCGGGAAAAAGTGCCTGCATCAAAGACTGCGGAAAAAGCTGCATCAAAGACTGTACCGAGTGAGAATTATAAGCTGTCAATTGTAGGGAGGAAAGGAATATGTGCGAATTCTGCCCGTAAATTACCCATCAACATGAATTTCCCTTCGGAATGTGTACAAAACGAATTAATACCAGACCCAAACCCTCGTTGATCCATTCGGACAGAGGAAAGGTGTATTATTAACGATATAACAACAAGCTTACCGCCGACAGGCCAGGCGCACCCATGAGCGAGCGACCTTCATCTAACAACCATGCCTTACTACTTCTCTATGATCTATGACGGACGGGGAACATGCCTTACCACTTCTCTATGATCTATGACGGACGGGGAACATGCCTTACCACTTCTCTATGACGGGGAGGAGGACCAGCCGGATCTATTACGGCAAGCACCCCGCGGAAATTCGAGCGTTCCGTAAGTAAAGTAAGACTTCTTCGTATTTGTAGCGTTTCTATCCCGATGATTTTCACGTTTAATAAATAAATTGCAGATAACAACACCCGGGAGAAGATAGGCTTATTCGAACATCGACGAACCACCTACACACCCCGCACACTTCACCCACCACCCATTCCCCTTCCTAAGCTCCAAACCAGAAAAGGTTCGGTATCGCTTGAAACAACTCGCTTTTATATAATAGGGCACGACACTTCCCACACCACCAACTTGCTTGCAAGGAATCGTTACAAAGCGTTGACCCGGTTTGGACACAGCATATTATTGGAGCATCAGTAGTACTAGCCTAGTCCAGGCGGCTCTCCTCCATCTAGATATCTATGGGTCTTATATATCCCTCTCCCACCGGAAGAACGCCAGCTCCTATCTACTTCGAAGCACACGCCCAATTACGAAACTCTTCCAGGACTATGCGGGACCCGGAGAAGGTAGGTTATACCTCCTTCCTCCCTCCTAACATCAAGACGATGAGTGGGGGGATTGCTGTTGAGCGCAGGGTTGCCCTAAAGGTAACCCGAGCGAGCCCCCCGAATCGTGCAAGTGGGGTTTTCTCCTCTCCCTCCACCCCCCCCCATACTTACCAACTAATGCCCCTTGCTTACTTACCAACTTATCCCTTCACCATAGTGCAAGTGGGGGTGGATGACCTTACTAACCTTATCCCTGTGCGAGTATCCCTGTGTGAGTGGATGACCTTATCCCTCTGCCAGTGCATGACCTATCTAACCTTATCCCTGAGTGGATGACCTTATCCCTCCACCATAGTGCAAGTGGGGTTTTCTCCTCGGGCTCGGGCTCCGCAGGACAACACCTATAGTTTTCATGACCAACCTCCTACTTCTTTCGCCCCCTGCTGATTGGAGACGCAACGGCCATCTTCCCATTCTCCATTATCAAAGGGGGCTTGGGATTGGCACAATGATTCATAAGGGTGGGTACTTGGAAGGCGCTCATTGAAGAAGAAAAGGGAACGATGTTGGATTGGGAGCTCGCTCATAGATAGTAGGTAGAGCATTGGAAGGTCCTGTTTGAGGGGAAGAAATAGGGGTGGGTAGGTCCGGGTCTTGAGCTCAGGCTTTGAGGGGGCAAGGAAATCAGGGTCCTGGTCTGAAGTTCTAGTTCTGGAAGATATGACTGAACAACCCTGGAGCTTTGAGGGGAATAAAGAGCTATAGGGTTATCCCAACCCAGAAGACCTTGCACTGTCTCAAATTTGAGGATCTTGATACGCTTGACCAACGGGCCGCCATCGAAGAAAATAGGCTATAACGAAAGTAGTCGCCTTTAGCCTTCAATGAGTGGACTAAAGTAGTGGTGGAACATTGTTATGGAGTTATGTCTTATCCTTATGCACTTACTTACTTACTTATCTCCTTGGCCTGGCTAATTACCGAAATTATACGAGTCAATACGTTAAAGAAACACTTCGTCTAATATGGATGGGGCTTTTATGGAGTTATGGCTTATTTCCTTAGCCTTATTATATCCTGCTATCTTTAACCCATGAAACGAGTCAATACGTTAAAGCTGAGTTAGCGTGCCGGGGAAATAAGTGCGCACAAGACATATATCTAAAGATATAAGTAAGTAAGTAAGGCGTAACGTATTTAAAGTAAGTAAGTATTGAGGGAAGAAAATGGTACGTAATATCGGGTGAAAAATAGTTCTCCCTAGCTTTCAATATTTCTATGTTCCGCTTTATCTCTAGCAATATGCTACGCCTTTAGTTAGTGGTGTAGACCAGATGGCAAGCAGTAGTTTACAGGCCAATCCTTAGTTCATTAAGATAGGACCAATCCATCAGACCATGGCTCATGAAGGATTGGGATGATGTGGGATTAAGGAAGCAAAAAAAGGCCTTAAGTCGTTTAGGCCACCCACTAGAACTTCAAATATGGGGGGAATCCTTCGCTTTCCCTACCTAAAGGGAAAGGGGATTCCATCCTTAGTGCTGCTTGATCCAATCCTGTGATTGCCGACCATCCTTCCTTAAGGGCCCTGAATCCCCATTCCTTAGACTTAATGCTTAATCCTTCATGAGCAGGAATGGAATGAGAGGAATGAGCAGGAATGATAATTATGTAGGCTACCGTAGATAGATCTAGGCAACTTCGGGGAATCTATAGTGAGTGCCAATTGGATTAAGGAAGTCGGTCCTAAACCCGAACTCTAGTGCAGCATAAATTAAGGAAGTTGTTTAGGCAGGGAAAAGTTTGCCAGAGCCAGGTCCTTTAGGCGACGAACGATAGCCATTAAGGAAGGAAGTCGGAATTTGTGCAACTACTGCTATTACAGGTCTAAAGATGGTCGTCCTAATTTTCCTGGTCATTCCAGCCAGCCAAGGAGGCGAGGCAATAAGGTTAAGGATTCAGAAGGGGCCTGGCACTACCAGTTTGTCGATCGTACTACATTCTGGGGCACTATAGATCGATTGTAGTTGCCTACTAACATTCATTCTTCTGGTAGAACCTTGAATGAATTTCATTCGCTTATTTATTGGCACTATAGAATAGATCGGTAGTTGCATCATTCTCTTAAGGGGGCGGCCACTATCAGGGAAGGAAGCTCTATTAGATGATAAGGTCCTTTAGGCATTAGGTAGGCAGGAATCTATTCTCGGAACTAATACCAGGGAGTCGGTCGAATGAACAGAGGTCGGGTCGGACAACCTCATACATAATGGAGGGCATTGCATAAGGCCATGATTCGCCTCCATTTCCTGCATTTCGAATTTACATAGATCGATCCGAGATTGCATAATGGCGTGCTGGTAACCGAGAGAGAGGGACTGCTACTGAAACCATCCATAAGGTTACACCATCGAACAAGGAGCGTGGTGTCGGGAGACGCTATTTATGGATAAGGCCGAATAGTCCGGAAAGGTAGAATCTCCTTCTTTGTCCCAACCAACCAAATGGGCAGGCATTATCTGAATCCTCACCCTTTCATATAGTTACCATCCCATGCGGAGCAGTTCGGTTTCGTATTCTTTTCCGCCTTTCCACTGTATCTATAGCGCCCCTAATAGCGGCATCAGTTACGCCAAAGCCAAGCCGCTGCCTACCTAAGGTTATGGATGGGGGACTGCATTTCACAAGCCATTGAATGGCGGGCGGTCCTTATCTCATAGAACCTGGTCTTATCTGAGCTCTGCTCAGGTTTTGGGGGAATCAATATATATAGTCTTTTCCCTTTTCTAACAAAGAATAAAGAAGTAATAAATAACCTTTCTTCGAGATTAGCAGTGCTCCCCGATAAGTTAATTCCAT
>Ga0228600_1000017_pt1 | contig 22596 bp, 12 predicted proteins | sample CRU5metagenome_FD_182730 | JGI IMG/M metagenome (GOLD analysis project Ga0228600, IMG submission 182730) | Spruce roots microbial communities from Bohemian Forest, Czech Republic - CRU5 | ecosystem: Host-associated > Plants > Roots > Unclassified | place: Czech Republic: South Bohemian Region... | reverse complement strand
CGCTCGACCAACATAGAGAAAGAGCGATCGAAACACTTGTTTAATCAATGAATGGCTGTTCTTTCTCCCTATACCGATTCTTGTTTGACCGATCTGAGAGGTCTTGTTTAAATAAATGCGGCTACAGCTCTCACAATTCTCTCTTCTTTAGAAGCCCCATTCTCGTTCTCTCAATTCCCGCAGTTCCTCTCCTAGGCGGTTGCTGTAAGGTAGTGTCCCTAAGTATGGCACCCCTGAAGGTAACAGGGGTTAAGCCGGTAGAATAGACTATTGTGAGTTTGAAAGACCGGGCATCCGTGCAGTAGGATCTGCTAGGAGCTCTGGCTGTAAGACTTGGGTTTGGTTTCTAGGACACTCCTACTGGCTCGACCCAATGGCCATAGTATCTTATCCTAACGGATACCTTCCATCTGAGATAACGCCAATCATCCTTACCTTCCCTCACTTCTTCGGGCGAGGGGCAGGAAACCCCCTAGTCTAACTAGCCCATCCCGCCTAGCACATTCCTCCTAGTTTCAAGGTTTCAAGGCAGGTGCGTAGCTCTTTCCCGACAAAGTTGATGCTGCTAGCTTGGGTCATTTGGGGTCTTTCTCGAGCTTTTTTCTCTACAGACTAGTGACTATCTCTTCCACATCGAGTTGATGACTCTGCCTTCCTTCAAGGTAGCCGAGAGAGAAAATTACCTCCTTCCTTAATAACCAACCAGATAGATAAAGAATGAGGCTCGCGATAAGGGATAGGTCTTATAACCAATCCTGGATTTATGAGGAGAGATACTGACTGGCCTTACTAGAGAGACTGAAAAGAGACTGGCCGGACTAGTAGGTCACGAATCCTGACTAGTAGGTCACGAGAGAGATTGAATGGGACTTTCTTTCATGGGAGCAATTATTCCTCCTGCCCAAGAGAATGCCTTCCTGGCCTTCCTTCAGAGTAAGGGTTCTTGCCTTCCTTCAGAGTACTCGGCTGACTTCCATATCCATATTATAGAGACTCTTGATTTACTGGTCCTGCCGGCTAACGACTCAAAGGTTCCCGGTCCTGCTGGCTAACGACTCAACCACTCATTAGGTCAGTCATGGGGATTCTTTCAAATGCCTAAAACCGCTTTCAATGCCATTTGAATCGATGCCCACACGACTTTCCTAGCTTTAAGTGCCAATACCTAGAATTCCCTCCTTCCTTGCCGAGAAAGACAAGAGAGAGGGCTTTCCTCAGTCGAGTCAGTCAAGAGAGAGGGCTTTCCTCAAGAGAGAAAGACAAGAGAGAGGGTCTTGGCCTTCCTTCATAGTAAGGGTCCTTGCCTCCCTTCAGAGTACTCGGCTGACTTCCATATCCCTATTCAAAATAGTGAGAGAGTCTTTCCATTAGTCCTATAGTTGCCCCACATTCATATTGAGGGTTATAACCTTGCCTTATTCCCGAGTCACCACCTACCGCCTACCGCTTTCCCCTTCATAGCATATCACCTGTAGTGAGTTATGTGCTGCTTTTCCAGCCGCTGTTCCCATTCTGACGATTGCGTGGTGCGGAACTATCTAACCCCCCAAATTTCGTTTTTGATTGCGTGGTGCAGTGGTTCGGTTCCACTTTCCGTTTCCATTAGCTGGAGGTGGTCTCCAATTCCCCTGCGTGTTTCACAATTCCCTGCGTGCATGATTCCAGTTGTTCCCTGGGCCGAGCGTAGGGTCAGGGAGGCTGAGCGGGCAGGCGCGAGCTCAATCCCCGAAATGCAACGCAGACTTATTATATACGTAATAGTTGATCGTGAGAGTTTATCAGCATTTAAGGAAATTGCTTTCCATTGCCGGGGGTGGACACCTTTACTATACCATGCCGTACCTATCCCTCATCATGCCAAATATATGTTTTTGTGCGCCTACTTATATATACCATAACCTTTACTAACCAAATTGAGCCTCTAGATGGATAGTGTGGGCGGGCGGATAATTCTAATGAGATAGGGCGGAGGGAGATGCCTATTTCCCTACTCCTCGGTCAGTAAAGCATTGACCTCTAAGTAAGTACAGTGGGGGGAGTAGAGTATCAGTCAGCGCTATAGCGCTCGGTAGTATAGTGGCCCGAATTAGCCACTTGGTATAGCACTACTCTTAGCTTCACACATCATTAACAACACCGGAGCACTATTCATACTGGAATCCACACACTCTATATTGAGCCTAATCCATCCATTTGCACGTAGGGAATAGATATGTTTCGTTTCGGACCCCCTCTCTACTGAACGAATATTTTGGGGTGGATGATATAAATATAGAAAGGGAGGTGGGCGTTGGGTTTAGGCAAAGTGACATGTCCTGAAGTCTACCTTGTGCCTGTAATTGTCCAATGGTCTGCCATGGGATACAATGCAGACAAAAGGTGTATAGTTCTAAAAGTTGGTCCCCCTAAGATCTCTATCACCCCAGAATCTATTAGAAAGTGTTTTTATATAGACGTGCCTCCTACTGCCTCAGTAAACCCCTCGTACCACGCTCACAAATTTGAAACTCGGAGTACCACACAAAGAATGTTGCCTATATTTTGACATGTTGATAGACAGCTCCAACCGACCTCCTTTCCAGATCAGTGAGTTTAGATTATGGGCCATGGATTATGTAGGCATGCTGGTTAGGGCCTTGGGTGAAGAAGATGACGAACTGGTGAAAGCCCACCACTTAGTTATGGCCATAGATTGAAATACTATTCCTTACTCATTCATTTTATTATATTCTCTCTTTCCCATCACAAAGATGTGTTTAAAGAATTGGGCATGAGTAGGGATGATACGGTTCCTGTTCAGATGTGGGCCCCAATGATCCATAAAAGGGCGGATATGAGGTTGTATTCAAAGTTCAATGATCTGTTTGCAGCGAGGTATTATTACTTCTCTCTCTCCAGCCCATGCCAAGACTGCCAGAATGGGGCCTGGACCTCGGGTTGGGTGGGAGTCTAAGATGGGGTCAAAAACAGGGGACTGGTTTGAGAAATAGGATTTTTCCTACACCAGAACATATGGTCGCAACCTGCCCCCAAAGGCTTTGCCTGCCCATGTAACTGACGGATTTTTTTCATATGGGTACATCAAACGATTACTAGACAACAAGAAATTCATCAAAAGCAGAAGGAAAGGAGTTGACTTAAAGCCAACCTGGAATTGCGGAACAATCGAATACAAGACCTATGAATTCTTTGATGCTGCGATCCCGGGGATAGAGGAATACCAATTCCTTGAACTGCCTCACAGACCCTATGATCCTGATGGCTACTCCAATCACAGAATGGTTACTTCTCAAAAGGCCTTCAGGCAAGCACATTGAAGATGAAGTGGAAAGGGTAGCTAGGAATAAGAAAGACTGGGAAGAGGTCGATGCTGTAGGCAACCCTTTACAGGGAGACCAGTCCATTTGCCACACCCAAGGGGAAGCCACCTACCAGAGCACAAAGACCACTTTTTGATCCCAGGCAGTCAGAGACTTGGGAAGATTTGCAAGAGAGGCAAGAGCAGGGCGAACTACCTCAGGACATTGCCCTCAGAGGAATGTCAAGCACTGCTAGAGAGCCCTGCACGAACAGGAGAGACTTATCAAGCTCTCACTGTAACCTCTGGGAAGCTTGCAGAAACATTGATGAATTTTAGAAGTGTTTTAAATGGATTGGATACAGTCCATATCTTCAGGCAGAGCCTACTCATGATACCTGGCCAGAAGAGGAGAAGCCTATTCTCCACAACCTTGGTCTTGATCAGCCTGATGATCGGCCAATCAGGTTGCCCCCAATGCTGGATGGAGACAGGTCATCTTTTCGAAATCGCGGGGGGACTAATATTTCTGTGGGCCTGGTGCCTAAGATTGCCCTCCTAGAGTCAGCTCAGTCTGCAGATGGGAAAGGGGAAGGCAAAATAGAAGCCATCACCGGCCCAGATGTCTCAGGGGCGGAGACAGGAACCACTATTCAGGCTCAATTGGACACTTCAGCTGGAGAGGCGAGCACAGCCCTAACAATCATTTCTTCTGAATACTCAGAGACAGCAGAAGAAGAGTTCATTGGAGTTGTGAAGGGAGCGCAAGAGAAGCTCTGGAACTGGTTATTTACACCTACCCACCTATCTCCTCTCCGGGGAAGAGAATGAAAATATGGAGAGCGTCGGGGCCAGGTACCTGAAGAACAGAGCCAATCTGTAGCAACACAGGCCCCGTCCACTCAAACACCTCTTCCAACTGAAATCCTTCAGCCAACTTTATAGAATATTTCACAAACAAATGGTTCACCTTAGCACATAGTTACTAACTGTTGCTACTAACCTGGTAATTGCAATTAGTTATTTCAATATTATATAAAACTAGATACCATATTTAATAAACAAATAGAATTAGCTTTGTCATTGTAATATTTAGCAATTAGATTCCAAAAATTGCAACATTCAGCTATTATTTATCTTTCCTTCAATTCCCCTCTCAGATAGTTCAGTTTGCTGAATCTGAGAACTATGCAGGACTAAGAGTAGATCCCAGCAAGCCGGAAGGAGGCCTTTATGTCTTGGAGGATACAGTGAGCGAATGGAGTAGGAAACAGAAAGAATTCTTAAAACAACAGGTTCAGGAGAGGGATGAGAAGAATAGGGAGTTGACTGGCAAGGTCAATTCTCTTCAACGAGAGTTGAGCAGAAAGGACAAGGATATTAAGAATCTCAGGGATAGGCTGAGCAATCCTTCCCAAGTTCAGGATGTTAGGAGAATGCTGGAAGATCCGCTCAAGGGACTTCATGCAGAAAACAAAAAAAAGAGTGGCTCAGGCTCAAGAACAAGTACTCTCTTTACTTACATAAGCCTATCAAGAGTGATAAACTAGTGCCCTAGAGATCAGAGAGCTAATGTCCCATGTGGAAGGATACTTGCCCTGCGAACCATGGAGATCAGACTGAAAGAGTTAGAGGATGTATTGAACTATAGAAGCCAAGATATGGGTGTTATGAAGAGTGCTGCTTCCTCCCTTCCTTAGGGAGCCAAGGTGAAAACTGGGAGCTGCGGGAGACCCATGGAAGTACATCTCTAGGTTAAGCATAGCTGGAAGACTTTATAGGTGAAGACTGCAGAGACCTCATTCATTAGATAACCCGGGAATGAAAAGACATAACTCTAGCAGTGGGAGACCTGATCAAAAATGGTATGCCCGTGGAAAGACCCCCGATCTACAGTGCTTACATCTAGGGAGAAAGAAAAAAAAGAGATTTGATCAGATTATCACTAAGGGCAAAGCAAAGGTTCTGGAAGATTACCCAGTCCCCGAAGAAGAGACTATCGAGGAGCACGTAGTGTTCAAGTCCAGGTTGGAAGCAAGTGTGACTTCCTTTGCTCTTATGTGTGCTGGGAAGAAAAGAACCTTAGAGGTGCCACTGATTGAAGCTTCACATCACATAGACTGTGTGAAGATTGAGGAGAAGAATCTCTGGGAAGGACTAAAAAAAAAGGCGGCTTTGCTCAGATCTCCTCAGAAAGACACAACAGGTTCTCCAGCACTCCCAGGGCCTGGAACATCCTCTGGGAAGTAAGCATTAGCTCAAAGCACTTCGTCTTCCTCTTCTGGCCCACCCCAAATCCTCCTTTTTTCTTTTACGCCGAGCTGTTCAAAATGGATCTGCGCGATGGATGGAAATCCGAGCGGGGGGAAGGGTAAAATCCCTTCTCAATTCTATTATTTAATGGACACAAGATGATGAATCTGATAATGGATCAGTCAAAATATTTCTCTCCCTTCTAATAAGCTCGATGATATGACCAATTCTATATGAGATTTCTCGATTGGTCCGAGATACTCCTAATCTGAGGATGCGTTCTATCGCGTACACCCTGTTAGAATAAGTGTTGAGGTTTATATAGAACATAGGATCATAACTAATTCCTCCTCGATAAAAAGGAACTCCTATCAGTCCAACGAGCAGAGCCAATATTCCTGGAAATAGCATTGTATTGTCCGATTCTCTCGGGCAAAAGAACCTTTATTGGAGAGGGGATAAGTGACAACCAAATCCCCCGTTCCATCTTATCCGAAATTGAAAATGCTTCTGTGGAGAAGGAGTTATTCGTTCCGAGACGAGATAGAATCCACTCTAGTTCTACTGAATGTGCTGGATTATCCCTCTAACCACATGGGAGTGGAATAGAACGTAATATGGTCGTTATAGCCCAATTTAGACGTAAGGAAGTCCCTGTAAGTGAATACATACGAAACATAGAAAAGGCAGTTCATCCCGCTGTTAACCAAGTTATCCCCCTAGGAATGGGGAATATAGCCACCTATTTCAAACTAAGAATTTGGTCTTTGCGAAAGATCCAAAAATAAGGGTGGAATACCAGAAAGAGAAAGTGTCAAAGTTTTTCCTGTATGTAATTGGCATGTATTTCCCCAAACCACCCGAGCCATATTCTTGCTTTTGAAAAGATGGAGAATAAATAAGCTAGCTTAAAAGGGAGTAAATCGATGGTGGACGGTGGTAGATAATCTGAGCTACTATGATCATATGTATCACTTGGTGTGGCCATCTTTAGCACTAATTCGTGTGGTGTGGACTTATCCAAGGGAAGGAGAACGAATGGGGTGGGCAAGGGGCCCGATGATGTTGTTTCCCATCTGTGGGAAAGTTTCTTTATTTATTGCCGAAGAATGGGAAGGTCTCCATCAACGAATTGGTTCTTAATACTGTTAATGTTCATAATGGGGCACAAATGATGGCGGGTTCCAACTGCCAGGGTTTCGTTTCGACACGACAGCTCCGCTAACAATCGGATGGTGGTCAGATCGCACAAACGGGAATATATATATATATATTATTATTATATTCCCCACGTAACGAGGTAGGGGTTCACATCCCGGATGCGGTGCATCGACCAAAATGATGTGATAGAATAGACAGTTCGTACAGCCCTCGATCGAAAGGTATAACCTATTTCATTTCATAAATAGAACCTATTTCAAAAATAAATAAATAAAGAGGGCCCTTACCTAAGCATAGCGAAGGAAGGTAAGGGGTTCCCTTATATCTAGGTCGCCCAGCTGATATGCGAGGTGGAGTCAGTTTCCGAGCCTAGATGTGTGTGTGTCTATGCCGGTTCAAAAGTGGAAGGGCTTGCGGGTTCATTCAAGCATTTCCTATCTATTCGCCCGCCCTAGATTATTCATTATCCGATCCGTCGCTACGCGCCATTTGTTCCCAAGGACTAGCAAAATCAGAATAGCGGAATTCTTGGGTCATCTCAATTGGTTCAGAAACCACACGTTTCTCCGGATCATCGTAGCGTACTTCCACATATCCACTCAGGGGGGAGTCTTTTCGTAATGGATGACCCTCGGAACCATAATCTGTTAATATACGGCGTAGATCCGGATGAGTGATGGAATAAACACCGGGCATATCCCATACTTCTCGCTCCCACCGGCCGGCTGATGGAAATGGACTGACTACCGGAGATATTCGTGTTATTTCGTCTACACTGGTTTGTACACGAATGCGTGGGTTATACCGAGTACTTGGTGAATTATAAACCGCTTCAAATCTTCGTTTTCGAGAGGGATAATCAACTCCGCGGATATCGATCGAAACTTGGGAACGCGTATAGGTATTATTTTTCGGGAACCATAACAATTGAAATGGGTAGTCCGTATCGGTATATGAGATATTTTCGTGTTCCGATCTTTCCATTTTATGTACCCATCTATTGGGTGAAGTATCTCTCGGATATTCGAAAATTAATTGGTTATCCGTAAAGGCTTCCTTTTCGTTTCTCAATAATTACTTGAAGAGTCCGCAAGGTTATACCGAGACCTACCTTCCCCTCGACTATAGGGGGGGTATAACCGATAGGTTTCACCTTGCTGGGCTGGCTGAATCGAAAGACTTGTTCTTGCCGGCGGCTACTTAGATTTATTCCCTTAAAAGCCTGAGCTCTGCTCAAGGGATAACCTTACCTTCGCAGAGCTCAGGTGATTAACTTACCTGAGCAGAAGGGTTGGTTATCCTTACCTTTCGCCTTTCAGGACCTTATCTGAGAAGGATTCACCTTTCATTCAGGTGATAAGACCTACCTTTCGCCAACCCTACTAGATAGGCCTTTCAAAATAAGACCTTAGACCTACCTTTCAAGGTCAATCTTTCATGAAATAAGGGCTTAGGAGGCCCTTTCAAGGCCTTATTCTCGAACGAAGGAAGGATTCACCTTAAAATAGGACCTTTAAAGGCCTTACAGTATTCACCCCGAACGTGACTTTAAAGGCCTTACTGGGAGCCATGCCTTATGTAAGTATTCCCCGCCTCCTTTTCTTGATGGGCTAAAGTATGGAATATAAGGAGATGGCTGTCCTAACGGTAACCTCCGCTAACTCACCCCCGCCTTGCCAAGCCTTAGCCTTAGTGTAACGAAGTATACTTACTTATTTCCTTGGCCAAACCAGCCAGCAGACCTTTCGCCGTATCAAATTTGAGGATCTTTAGATTAAAGACCAACGGGCCGCCATCGAAGAAAATAGGCTAGCACGTGAAAGGGCCTTACCATGCCTGCTATTTTTCACCCGTATTCTCCTAACGACTTTTCTTGATGGGCTAAAGTAGTGATAGTGTTATGGAGTTATGTCTTCTCTTTATGCACGACGATACCTGGCTAATTACCGAAATTAGATAGGACATTACTGAAAAGAAACACTTCGTCTAATAAATCCAAAGAGTTATGTCACTACTATTTTCCTTGGCCCCCTTGGCTTTATTATCTCTCACTATACATGATACGAGCTCGCGGGGCAAAATAAAGTGCCTTACAAAGAAAGACTTTGTTATGCTTTCTATGGTGGTATGTCACCATTTTATTCCCTTGCTTGGCTTTATACTTATCTCCCTGGCTCTAGTTACTAATGTAACGTCATTAGAAATTACTTAGATATGGGTTATTTAAAGACCATGCATGTAGGTGTTATGTTCATTCTTTCTTTATGCTATCTCTAGTAGAATTACTTAAAATAGATCAACCAGAGACTTGGGAAAGATTTGAAGATATTGTGTAACTTACTATAGAAGCTTTATTCTATCTCTAGTTACTTTATTATACGTAAATACGTTATAGAAACACTTCGTCAAGGAAGAGCCAATTAAAAGACTTTCAAGGTGCAATAATAAAGCCAGGTATATTTATTTCATGTCGTAAAGAAGAGGCTACTTAAAGTAATAATGCTTTCCTCTCCTCTATGGTGTTATGTATTCTCTTATATAGTTGTTATACGTCATTGCTTAAAAAAGGAAAAATACGTTATAGATATATTCTATATTATAGAATATCTAGAATGATAATATATCTACTCTATCTATATTAAACGAAAAAGACCCCCTTACTACAACCAGTCACTTAATGGATGGAATCAAACAAAGAGAAAGTACTTCAGGAGGAGAGCAAGGTGGATAGGAGAGAAATGAAAATAGCTGGGAGTAACTCCGTGACTTCCTCACCTGCTGGACCACTCCCTGGGCCGACATAATTCATGTGGTTGGGGTATGGCGGGACCGGTTGATGCCAACTGAGCCTGCCAACAAACAACAGCCAAAATGATAGAAACTTGTGTGTGTTATCCCAACAATAGCGATCACGCCTACCTTAGCGAAGATCAGGTGGGATTCGGACCAGTAAGGTTTATGAAACAGCACCTACCTTAGCTCGTGTTATTCCAACAATAGCAGTAGAAAACCACAGATTGCGCTTTAAACCACTCCACCCAAGGAGATAAGCAGGCGCTGTTCCGGGAAAGAAAGAAGAAATAGAATAAAACACCCTGCGTGCTGAAATGGTTTTCTACGTAGGTAGGTCCCTGATCTGGTACTGCCAAGGAAGGAAAGTAGGTTTTGTTTCTGATCTGGGCTGGCTGTAGGTTTTGTTTCTGATCTGGTACTGCTATGGTTGGGTTGAATAACACTCAGTGATTGGGCAACCGGATGGTCCCCAAACATAGATATGAATTGATTTCCCCCCACCTGTGCTTGCTGGGTGGACACTGACTGGAGAAGGCAGGCAAGCAATTTGAACGAAGCAAGCGTCCGTCTAAGTAGGGAGGGGTAGCGAAGCGATTCGAAGGTGGTAATTCCATAGATAGCATGGGGTTGCCATTTCCCATTCCTTCCATAGAGAACTATCTATGCATTCTATAGATAGATAGATAGTTTAGAAAGAAAGATATCTATATCTCTTGGGTGGGACCATAACCAAGCCAACGGACATGCTAAAATGACCTTCTTTCTCTTCAATAGATCATCACTATAAATAAATATAACGGTGGATCTCCTATATTTACCAAGTCTCTTAATCTACGAAGTATTTCTTTTAAGTTAAGTAATTACATTAACTATAGAATAAAGAGAAAAACTCCATACGTCTCGTATCATTTCGGTAACTAGAGAATAAATAGAATAACTCCATAAACGTAAATTCAGAGTCTATTTCAATTTTTGAAGCGACTGGTGAGTCTAGTTTTAAGGGAGTTATGTCTTCTCTTTATACTTATATCCTTGGCCCTGGTTAAATGATACGAGATGAAAGAGATCGTGTTCTATGTTTTCTCTTTATTAACTCTCTAGTTACCGAAGTCATTACTTAAATAAAAGAGAGGAATTGGCCCATAGTTTACATTCTGTGGAGTCGTGTCTTCTCTTTATGTTATATTAGATTTCAATGTTATATTAGATGTAATTACTTCAAAGTATTATTAATGGCATTTTCCTCGTATTGCTTTAACGTATTGACGACTAGTTTAAGTTATGACTTACTTAGTACAGAGGCATTGCACTTAGATACTTGGCTTTCCTGGGGCATTTAAGTCCTTTCCAGGTCTATGGAGTTATGTAACTTACTATTTTCCTTGGCCTTATGCTATCTCTAGTTACCGAAGTTAGACGAGTCAATACGTTATAGAAACACTTCGCCAAGCGATAGGCTATTTAAGTCCTTTCCGGGCAAGGCCCTTACACGTTACATAAGTCATAGCAAGGCCCTTACACGTTACATAAGTCATTGCAAGGTCTCCATCCCAACCCGGTAAGACCTTTCAGGACCTTACCTTCGCTATGCTCAGGTAAGTGACCTTACCTACCTTCGCCGCTATCTCAGGTAAGTGAGAACCTTCCCTGAGCTACGAGGGATAACCTTATATAATAGAATAGTCGTCGCACGGCGGGAAAAACACCGGGCGACACGACAGAAGCCAGCCTCACTCGGGGCCACAAAGGAAAGCGGGGTAGGCTAGCAGGAGCCTAAATGAAGAGATGATCAATAAGGTTATACCGTGCATGCAACTTCAATCAATAAGGCCAGAATGCAACTACTGCTACTGCTTGCTCGCTATAGTGAGGTGAGCCGTAATTCACAAATTCTGTGCTATACTAGATGACAGAATTTGCCGTAATTCTGGCACAAATTTCATTTAGGTAGGCGGAGATCGAGAAGTACCAAGCGTGAGCGAGCGATAAACAGCCAGCCTTCCATATCTAGTCGATCGAGTGATAAAGCATCATTAATTCCATTTATGCATATCCATTTATACATTGATTCTAATATATTACTCTCTATCCATATATAGATTGATACTAATGGATATATACCTATATATATATATATAGATATATATATATATATATATACGTAGCTAACCACCTGAGCCAGCTCGAAAGAGGACCATGTACAATCCCCCCAGTTTGGTTCTTCAAAAATCACCGAGTACGAACGCACATCTGGGCCGTCGGGTAGCTGCTCACCATTCCGAAGTATATATATACGGTTCCAGAAATGAAATTGCTATTCCCAATCCAGACAAGACACTGATTTGTTCACGAAACGCTTGTCATTCCATAGGATCTCCCATTCGTGAAAAAGGCCTTTTATTATTCGTAAATACCAATTCGTTATCCGATGATATAGTGGAACAAATGGCGACGAAAATCGATCGGAGCTGTATAAATGATTATCAATGGAGGATCGGGGGTTTTTTGACCAATTCTTCGAGTATGCATCTATTTCCGATTCCGAGAAAGATCCGTCTTTCACGTTCGAGGAATAGGAAGATCAATTTTTTCGGAGGATCCGGCCAACAACCAGATCGTGTAGCAATAATGAATGCAGATAGGGAGTCCTCGGTCATACTCGAAGCTGATCGATTACAAATACCTATCGTATCTTTGGTGGATTCGAATATCCCATTGGGATTATATAGAGGAATAACTTATCCCATTCCAGCGAATGATTCTATACAGTTCGTATATCCATCTCGTAATTCGATCACGAAAACAGTTCCTCCTGAACGGGGAAAAATGCGATGGATGAAGGAGGGGAGAACGACTCATCGATCAACTTCTTCCAATGAGAATTACCATTGCATGCACCAATCTACAAGTCGATGAGATCGGTCGAGTGGTCCCAGTTGGAGATGGGTGTCTGTCTATGGATTGAACAAGATTCCCCATTTGGTTGGAACACTGCTGGTTCGTTTCTAATCGTGGTGGTCGGTACACAGCAGCCAACGTCCCTCCCGACTTACTCGATCTTATCTTTCATCTTTCCTCGATCTTATCTTTCATCTTTCCTCGATCTTATCTTTCATCTTTCCTCGACCTTATCTTTCATCTTTCCTCGACTTACTCCTGTATCAATACGTTACGCCACCCTCGTAGGTAGAACGAAGATCGGATAGCTTATGCTCTTGCCCAAGCCCCCTTTATCCTCTCCCTGGCCCGAAGCTTCCTCCTAGGCAGAGCCCCCGCAAGCAACCCAGCCCAGCTTCGATCTTGATCTCCATTCATCTCCTCTCATTCATCAACCCCCGATCGGCACCTACCTTATGGATGGATGCCGCTTGCCGCCAACCTTTAATGATTCGATCAAACCTTTAGTTGATTCGACCAACCTTTAAAAGAACGTTAGCTTAGAGGTAGGCTATACCTGAAAACCGGAGAGAAAAAGAAAACCTTAAAACCGTAGGGGAAGAGTATAAAGGTTTCTTGAAAGCACTTAAAAGGTATGAACGTGACCTTAACACCACTTAGGGGATAAGAGTACGTGGGAAATTAGAACCTGAAAACCGGTAGTTTCAACGTTATAGATTTGCTAGGGGGTAAGAACGGCACAAACATTTAGAAGTTCAGGTTTAAAGAACTTAAAACCGTAGGGGAAGAAAGGGAAAGATCAACCCTTAAAACCGTATATAAGGGCAGGGCTGTATAATCGATTTGCTTTCTTAAAAGGATAGAACTAAAGAAGGGTTACCTTCAAACAACCCACCCTTAAGAAGGGAAGCTCTTTGAGGGGAATAAATATAAGTGGATAACCTGACCTTCGCTATGCGGGATATCCTTCTCGCTATGCTCAAGGGATAACACAAATTCACACACAAATTAAGGGGCACTACAGAGCAAGTCTGATAAGACGCCCGCGCAAGGACCTAAATTCCCATTAGGAGGTTGAACCAAGGACCTGTGGAAGTCGGGGCTACCCCGTCCCCATGGCAACCAGTGTCCTGAGGGAGGAGTTCAGAGGCCTTCTAGTAGCACGGACCTATTTCCTCTCCAGGTCATGCGAAGGAGGCCAGTCCAGGATCGTACTGTTCCTCTACAGACAGAGACAACAAACGCACGGATCTGTACCTCTACGCGCAGCGCAAGCAAGCTAGACAATCTCATTAGAGAGAAGCGTAGCTCAGGTTATCACTTACCTGAGATAGATTGAGATAGCGGCGGCCAGCCCGATCAACCCTTCACATTTTAACCCGGGCTTCGAAGAGCCCTTCCTGATTTCACTCTAGCGAAGCTTCTCAAGATCAATACTTCTAGTTGGCCTTGAGAATCTTATGGAGGAATTCATTCACCCTGCTATTACCAACCCTCTCCTTATCAATCAATAAAGAAATCAACTGGATATTATCAAAGAGCGAAGGACGCATCGTATAATATTGGTGCTAAAACTGAAGCTTATGTAACATATAAAGGATCGGCGCGGTCATCCAATCGGGTTCCGCCTACTGCTAATCAAGGTGTTCCCTCTGTTTTGGGATTTATGGGTTCCACATATTACTAACATATCGCTCAGGGCTGCCGGTTCGGGGTGTTCCACCTCCGACTGTTAAGGGTGTTCAACCTTGTATTCCTCCTGTTGCAGATGCGGGTCCTGATGAGTCAACTTAGGTAGTTGGGCATCGTTTGTCTTTTATGGTAAGCCGCAGTCTTGAACGATTATTAATATTTGAATGACGCGCTTGCTCCTGTCAAATGGTACAGCAGTGTGGCAGCCCTGAGCGATATACTAAACGGTAGAAGCGGGTCGGTCAACTTTGTTGTGTGTAAGTGCTTTCCAGTTGTTGGGATGGGCTCTGCGCACATAGATCGGGGTGGATCAGGAAGCACTTGTCCATGTCTCGGACCAGGCCGGAGCTGCCTCTTATGCTATTGATCTAGTAGTGGTTGGACCTTTTCCAGGTTGAGATAAAAACCCCGTAGCGAAGGCAGGAACATAGGTTGCAGCAGGCAGCCTTGAGCAATATATAAATTGATTGGAGATGGAGATCGATATCCAATTACTGTTTGGGCGGATTCAGTTGCATTCGTTGGATATCCCATTTACGAAGGAAGTTCCATCAAACCCCTATACGAGCTGGAATATCACCGAATTGCGACCATACCATCAGACGTTCAGTTCTAAAGCTAGTTGTTTAAGATCCTTCAGTTCCAAAGCCAGTTGTTTAAGGTTCACCCGTAGCAGCATCATAGCCAGGACCAGCCACCAAGCAAGCATCAGAAGGGCGGAGTTTTCCCAACAATAGCAGATTCAGATCTACACCCTTCAGTCGCGGATTAAGCCTCTGTTCAAAAGCTAGTATCCTCGCCGCACTATATATCCCACGCCTATCTCTGTTCCAATTCCAATTCCAGATCGGGATGCATATCCACGTGACGTACACGTTTTTCCAAGAACAGAGCTAGTCGTTGATTGACGACCCAGGTAATATCGCACCTACTAATAATGATATATTGCTAAAGGCAGCCCCGGAAAGAAATGCGCGGATGCAGCCTTATGGATGGAGAAGCATAAAGGGGATACAAAGGGAAGAAGCGAGTTTATGTACCAGTATCTGAGCTAGTTCCAGAGCTGGTTGACTCGGTTTACCCAATGCCCATTAATGAAGTTGAACCGTCTCTACCAGTTTCAAAGCGAGTAGTTTAAGACACCATATTTGTTAGTCCATAGCGGTAGATCCAGCCCTAGAGGGCGTGAACTATACCCTTGTCAAACCCGTGCAAGTACGAGGCACAGGAGCGCCGGGCCAGAGGGCCTGGTCCCAGGGAGACAGTAGGCCCGTGTCAGGAAGCATAAAGGCAGGAGTTTCATTTATAGATTCAAATCCAACAAGTACAGAAGCCGAGAGAGTAGCTACGCGGAAGCAGTTCATTACCCAGTTTGAGCTCGAGCAGATCTAGATCCTGTGCCATAACCCGTTGATTCGGGACCAGAACTAGCATTCTAACTAGTAGATCCATTTATAGGTAAGCGCTAAAGCAAAGCGAGGTCCTACTACTGCTACTACAATAAGGTTATCACACTTAATTAATAATCGTTAAAGTATTAATTAATCAAAGGAGAGCGGGGCATAAGGTAATTTTCTCTCGGGATCATCTTATCTTCGCAGTTTACCTTGACTACTTACCTTGCCCTTAGACTGTTCCCGATAGGTGAACCCTACCTAAAGAGCGGGCCGTGCTGTCCTTCCCCTCACTGAACAGGCTATCGCGAAGGGGAAGCTTTCTTTGCATAAGGTATGACCAATGATGTTACTCTATGATGGATGAGCTTACACAATGCCGGTTCGACTAGGTTATACGGAGAGCTACACAATCAATGCAGGTGAGATTAGGAAGGTTACACGATGCATTCCAGTTCAATTTTGATGTTTATTTGCTTGCGTTGGCAAGGGCGTTGGCGATAGCGATAGCAATAGCGATGGAAATGGCGTTGGCAAGGGCAGATACACTTTCCCCTTTCAGTTCGCCTGCCCCATTCAGTTCGCATTCCGTTCAATACGCCATCCCCCCAGTACGCATTCAATCCGCATTACCGCTTTCCCCATTACCCTTTCAGTTTGCCCGCCACATACAACTAGCCACGGGGGCCCCCTCAAACCCCCCGATACTGCACAAGGACCAGGATGCCACACAGGATACCAGCAGAATGAACCTGAGAACACCAGCTGCTTGAGAGCTTGGTTACACGATACGATGACCACACGATACAAGATGAGGTTACCGATAAGAGGTTACACTTTGAGGTTAGCTTACACAATAAGCGAGGTTAGTAAGTCAGTCAGTGAGTCAGTGAGTTAGTCCGTTAGTCAGTAAGTGGGGGTGACACAATGAGGTTTTCCAATAAGGTAGGTGTTTACGATGAGGGTTGGTTACCAATGAGGGTCGGTTACCAATGAGGTTACACAATTCAGGTCGAGGTAGATGCCCAGTTAGCACAAGTATCCGGGAGATGCCCAGTTAGCGCAAGTCTTCAGTAGATGCCAAACTAGCGAAAGTATGAGGGATTGATAGATAGATATGGAAGGATGAAGTCTTTGGTAGATGCCCACTGGAAGGAAAGAAGTATGAGGGATTTCTAAATAAATGATGCCCTGTTAGCGAAAGCTTTTGGTAGATGCCCTTTTAGCCAAAGTATTTGGGAGATGCTTTAACCCCCGTATTTCAATGGTTGGTAGGTCTTTAACACCCGCACCTTCGCACCCTTAACCCCCTATTGAAGAACCGGCTACAGCCCAAGAAAGCCCGCATTGAAACTATAAGTCCTTGCCCTATCGCTGGAGGAACCGTACTTCAAGCTCGCTATCACCAGATAAGTCTTTCAAGCTTGCCTTCTTACCGGGTACGTCTTATCACTGGAAGGAGGAACCGTCTTTCCAGCTTGCCTTCTTACCTGCGTAGTGAAAGCTGGCTGGCATCACTGGAAGTGTCCTTCAAGCTTCCCTTCCTGATGCGTAGTTAAAGCTTCCCTTCTGACCGGAGGAGTCTTTCACCGGCATCACGGGAACTTTCTTTCAAGCTGGCCGGCATCACCGGATCTTGACTTCAAGCTTGCCATCTCACTGGAGGAAGTGAAGGAGTGTGAGTGTGGTGCAACGATTACCCTTACAACCGAGATACTCCCTGGCATGACGTGTTACCACCGGACCTGGACGGATACACAGCCCGAGAACCCTCGATCCCTAGAACCTCATACCTCCAGCCTCATCCCTCCATCCATAACCCTATCTGTCTGCCATCCATCCTCGATCCTTCACCTTGATCCTTCACCTTGATCCTCAACCTCGACCCCCCCTACCCTACGGAGAACTCTACCTTCTACCCTATGGAGAACTAGACCACCCTACCTCGACCTCGAACTCTACCCCACATAGAAGACCTCGACCCTAGAACTCGACCTCGAACTCTACGGAATCATGGAAATGTTCCTACCTCGACGGTATGGAAGAAAGGAATGAACAAGCGTTATATACGATTATTCACTGTTTGAGTGAGGTTCATACGACAGTCAGACATAGCTGATGCCAAGAAAGAGGTCAGTGCCTGTGGTCGCCGATAAGGAAGTGGTCATTGACAGGAGGTGGTCGATGATAACCAGGGGCCCGATAAGTAAGTATTACCTACGATATTATTACTTACGGTGGATGAGATACAATGAGAGGAGCATAGGCCAATCAATTTTGAGGGACAAGCTGGCTGATTTGTTTATGCCAACCGGAAGTCTTCTGCCCACCAGGAGTATTCAACCGGGATATTTGGGAGGAAGGAGTTTGAGGAGCTGGATTCTTTTTATTCTGCCCGCTATGAGTCTTCTGCCAGGGGTGAGAATCAGTCACCATAACTCTTACCTTTAGCCTTTCCACCAACTTATGTACAAGTCCACCAAATCTAACAAAACCTTTTATACTAGAACGTACCGCAAGGAGGAGGGACTAGTAGGGCCATTAAGGGAGGTGCACCAATTACCCAAACTTCTTCTCCACCCAGCAGTACATTTCTCTAAGAGAAATCCCCTTTCAATTCATACCCGACAGAGGAACCCCCAAGGTTCCATGCCCAATAAAAGAGAAGTTACCCATCTCGGGAGAGATGTACCTTGTTTTTCCTCCATATTTAAGAGAGAAGATGTACCCCCGACATAGAGTTAATGGCTAGCTAGACGTGTTGCTAGAGTTAGTTGACAATGCAATTGTGGAGAAAGGAAGGGGCGGGCAAAGAACAACATTACTATGTGCTGTGAACAATAGCTATTTGCATGGGACCTGGGCTATGTGCAGTGAGAACTACTCTTCACACCGATAGCGAGTTAATACCTCGTTATATACGATGCACCATTCGGGAATCACGCAATGGAAGGGTCCTCAGGAAAGGGGATAGGTCTTCTTCTCAGCGGAGAGGGGAGGGAGGTTGAGCCTTTCACCTTTAGCCTTAAGCCAAGAAGAGCCTTTACCCTTGAGACTCTCTTTAGCAAAATCCAACAAGTCCAATAGCTCCTAATCTATGGAAAGCCCCGTTCATGTTAGTTCAACGCTGTCTGTAAGTGTGGGAAACAGTGAGGTGGGTGAGGTACAAAGAATAATAAAATCTAAAGATGAGGTACGTTAAGTGACTCGACCCAAAAAGGGCGAGGAACGAAGTCAATAAGAAAGAAGAAATGAAATATAAGGAAGGCATGGAATGAATCATATCCATTAGAAGGTGTCTGAAGACAAGTTTCTTTGCATATGAAACATAAGATAGGTTGGGTCTGAATCATTATGATTTTCATATGGGGTCAAGAACTCAATAGTCGTCTTTGGCTGGGCGCCATAATCTTCAAGTCAAGGGTCATAGAGATAGAACTTACTCGAGGTAGGAGGGGCTGGTATCTCTATACACGTTTTTCCACCAATAATCTCCAGCAGTCTCCATGCACTCACGCACAATGATCCCACGACAAGTTGGTTGTTCCTGTTCACCCCACCCACTTCAATTCATCGTGTAGGCGGCTTCAAAGGGAAATAGCAAAGTGAAAAGTGCCTCCATAGTAGGATAGATCTCATAAGGTTTCTGGCTGTAGTTCTTCAATCCAAGCAGTCCCAAGAATACAAGACTGGTTGGGGGGTTGGGTTGCTATAGTAAGTCCAACTTACATTCATTCTTCCAACTAAAGGTAGAAGGCCATGTTCTTCTAAGTGCCCACCCAAGCAAACAACATAAAACAAAGTCACCAGTCTGTTCTGTACAACATCTACGTTAAGGTAAGCTAGTCTACCCAGGTTGGTAAAGAAAACAGATGGGTTGGTCCTGCTTGCTTTGGTTGCTGGGACTGCTCAAAGTTATCGCTACCGCTTGTTATAATAGGTACGCCCAGAAAGCCTTGTTAGATTGGCTGGCCAGAACGAGCTTGCCTGCCCGGGAGCCTTGTTAGAATTGCCCGAAGTCCTGGAATAAGCTCGCTTGCAAGATATATAGCCTTAAGCCCAGGAGCTTCAAATAGCCTGAAGAGTCACTTGGAGTCTTTTTAGATTTGATCTTCCTAGAAAGAAGCAAGCCTTGAAGCCAGCCGGTAAAATAAGGAAGGGCTAACAGAAAGAACCAAGCCTAGTTCGAAGAGCTCAAACCTAAAACTCAGAAGCTTTGTGATAAGAAGAGGACCGGCCGAAGAAGGGGGAAATATTTCTGATTTTCCTAGAATGCCCGACCTTGGGCTGGTTATGAGTTCTGCTTTCTCAATCTGTTGGGAGGAGGAAAAAATTCAAAATGAAAAAACAATTGAATTATTGCTTATTCCTATCCAAATGGGTGGGTGTTTTCGGGGTTTTAGGCCACTGATCCATCTGAGTCCCAAACTCTCTTTTTTATTAAGCCAAATCGGGATTTAATGCATTTATGCTTAGTACTCTTCTATAGAATTTAGGGATGCTGCAGTTAGAGCATTATGCACTTAGTTTAAAACCGATTAGATTCCTTTTTTCCCCCTACACTCTTTATGGTTTATTTTTATATCATAACCCCACTTCGCATCCAAAGGCACTTTTTCTTTTGTAAGATTGGCATTTTGGATTTTTCACACTGCTAGGGAGGATGTCCGACTGGCTAAACTAGTCTTGCTGCAATTTCTGGGATGAGGATTACTAGGTGGGAGGAATGCAATCACTGCCTATTGAATCGACCTGTAAGGAAATTGAATATTTATGATAAGGAACTGGATAATATGATTGTATACAATCATATCTCTCATTATATATATATATATATATTATGTAATTATCTTTCCTAAGAAGGGCGAGGAACGGAGTACTCGACGAGGTAGGAGGGCGAGGGGGGTTACTTACGTGTTTCCTGAATGGATAGATTGTGATGGCAGGCGAAATGAATGAAAGGGCGACTGCTGGGAGAAGAAAACCCGGTGGATAGGAGTAGGAGAAGAAAGCCGACCGGATAAGGATTTAATTCAATTACTTAAGTGATTACTGCTTGCCTGAGAGAGAACTATATCTCCTTATATCTTCTTTCGATACCTGCCTGGAGATTATCTCTTTATACCCAGATCTCTCGAACTGAGATATTCTCGATTGAGACCTGCCCGGATATCCATCCATTTCGACCTGATGATGACGATGCACTTTACGGATTGCTTGCTTTGATGCTAGAGGGAGCCGGCTGCTGCTTTCGGCTGGTCGAATAACCCCCGGCTTGCTTATGATTGCTGGCTGGAAACATCTATACTTCAATCCTCCCATGGGGACTAGGTAGGTCCCATACAGATAGAAACCTGGCAGGGTTGGTTGTTTATGTTTTGATCCAAGTTCCCATCAGACAATGATATTGGAATGGGTGGAGAGTAAATAATATAGGGGAATGGGTGCACCTCACACTGAAGATTCATCTCTTGCATAAATATAAATAAAGGGTACCTTACTACGGCTTAAGACAGAGATATTGCATTTAACTTACTACGGCTAATAGTCCCGACTAATGTCCATGGAACCTAAAGCTAAGACGGCAAGCAAGTAGTCTAATGACCACTGACGATGATTGACTACTTGGCACTGAGTATAGCTTCTAGCAAAGACTTTCCTTATGATGGCTGCTGCGCGGACCAGGCAGAAGGAAGAGAATAAACACTAGGTTCAACTCCGCCTATCAGGGGCAGGTTTAAGAGGGATTCCTCGGCCTAAGAGCAATGTCTCCCACTGAACTGGAAACATCAAAGGTCATGAAAACATAAAAGGCAGGAGAATAAGGGCGGAAGTGGGATCACGCGGAGTATGAGAGGTTTCAATAGTTTTGTCCAAAGCAATAATCTTAGAGATATACTTTTTATAAATGCGAGTTATACTGGGTAAAACTTTAAGGCCAACCCCGTGTGTTGCAAGCTAGATAGGTTTTTGATCTCTCCGGACTGGGAGGATAAGTTTGGGGGTTTCATTGGCTAAGCTCTTGGAGCAAATAGAGAGTCTTTATAAGAAGGAGGAAGAAGGTAGCCTAGAGGGTCCGAAGGAGAGTTAGACCTAAAATCAAGGGTGATTATGAGCAAATCATTAAGAGAGAAGAGATTAGCTGGTGCCAAGCCTACGTTTGCTTGGCTCGAAAGAGGCAACCCTTATTATAACAGGGCGCGCTAACGCTGCAAGAAAAGGCCTTACCTGTATAGTCAAGGACTTTGAACCTTACTATACAAGCAAGAAAAGGCCCCTATATATAACAAGGCGTGACTAAGGCGCAACGGTGGTCGTAGATCAGTGACTGCAAGGGATGTGAGTGCGCTCTGATCTCCGACCTCCTAGGCACCAAGCAAAGGATTTACTTCGCTAACCAGCCCTTATCAGCTCAACCGAAGCATCTATTATAACAGAAGTGGAAGGGGCATACCTTGAATACAGATCGAGATTCACTCTGGCACTGACTTAGGAAAGTACTTGCTGAAATGAAAGTACCAAGGAAAGAAGAGCTAAGAAGAGCGGGAAGATATCTATGAAAGATAAAAAAATCGTACCTCGCTAGCCAATGAGAGGAAATAGAAAAACTAACAAAGGCAAGGGAGGAGAACTAAATTGAATAAAGGAATTCGTGTTTACTACTGATAGTGATAGCACCGAACTAGGCGGGGGAAGAGAACTCATTAAAGAAAGCCCTTTTAAAGCACATCTTTAGCCTGGCCCAAGTAAAGTAAGCCTAAAGAGCCCAAGCGATATAGGCGGCGATTGAGAAGCTTTTCCACACTTGAGCGGGCAGATCCATTAGAGCCCTTGCTAGACTCTCCCTCAGACCGGAATGCAATTGGCTTAAGAAAAGCAAGCAACTGCCGACCGGGCAAGAGAACATATTTACAATTCCAGGGAAGGATGACCGAAGACCGCTTGGAATAGATAAATTGAAAAGAAGCTAACTGGGAAGAGGTATTGAAGGAAAGGAGAGATTCCACAGGACCGGCTACCACAGACTTATATCGCAAAGACTGATAGAGCACAGACCAGCTAAGAGCTAGAAGAGAGAAAAGCGGGCAGGCGGACCGGAGACATATT
>Ga0228600_1000015_pt1 | contig 23019 bp, 20 predicted proteins | sample CRU5metagenome_FD_182730 | JGI IMG/M metagenome (GOLD analysis project Ga0228600, IMG submission 182730) | Spruce roots microbial communities from Bohemian Forest, Czech Republic - CRU5 | ecosystem: Host-associated > Plants > Roots > Unclassified | place: Czech Republic: South Bohemian Region... | reverse complement strand
AGAAAATAGAAGAAAAGAAAAGTGATTGATCTCAACAAAACAAAATTTTATTCATACGTTCATCGAGTTGATGGGATCATAGGGGTGAAAGAAAACCAAATGGATCTAGAGGTTATTGCACAGCTTACTGTTCTGACTCTAATGGTCGTATCAGGCCCATTAGTAATAGATAGAGCTTTGGATGGATCAGAGATCCATGTAAAATATCCTTTGACTATTTGAGTTGATAATTTAACGAATCACACTCACAAACTATACACGCCACAATCCCATCGACAAATATTCCGCCACTCCTTTCCTTCCACATTTGAATCCCAATTCCGGAATTCCTTAATTATTGCTCTTCCATTTCCGAGAGAGAAGAAAGGATTCTATCAATTATAGGTTGTTCTTTCCCTTTATCAAGAAATTTTTTCCTCAACTCCTCTAATCTTCTAATCTTCTAATTGAATTATTTAGAATTCATTTTCGAAAGATCTTCCTCTTCCGGGAGAGAAGGGAGGATTCCATTAAATAAAGGTTGTTCATATTTATTTTACTTGATCTGAGAGCCATAAACTGGACTGGAATGGATGATCCATCTTTTTAGCTCTCAATCTTTGTTGATCTCTTATAGTAATAGGTTTGCAAAGGTAACTTGGTATATCTACCATATGGTCATTGACCCGGATATGTCCATGATTAACTAATTGTCTAGCACCCGGAATGGTGGGAGCCATACCCAATTGAAAAATAATATTATCCGAACGCATTTCAAGTAATTGCAATAAGACCTGGCCCGTTGATCCTTTGGCTCTTCTAGCAATACCAACATATTGATTGTTCCCGGGCATAACTTGTATCCATTCGCTTCGTATCAGTTCAGCCCGGAGTTTCCAGTATAGCCATCCCCACCCTCCTCTCATGTAAACCTACGAGCTACTAATAAATGTTCTCAACTTGATATCTATAAAAATAGATGGATCATATGTATCCAATTTGTTATCCATATATCGTAAATCGGACTCACTCATTAATATATGATGGGGGGGCCCTTTTAACTCAGCGGTAGAGTAACGCCATGGTAAGGCGTAAGTCATCGGTTCAAGTCCGATAAAGGGCTCATATTTCCTACGAAGAAAGAAGGCCCGGGTGTCCATTTCTCTATCTATGTAATAGATAGAAATATGGACACCGAAATAAGAAAATGAAAGTGAATCCAGTCCGTTTTTTCTTTTCTTTTATGGGCGAACGACGGGAATTGAACCCGCGCGTGGTGGATTCACAATCCACTGCCTTGGTCCACTTGGCTACGTCCGCCCCGGAAAAACAAACCAATTGTCTCTATCTACAGTCATTTCTTCTTGGAAGAAATGACGAGGCTAACGTTTGTATGTGGGTCGGCGACCTCTTACAGGGGATCAAAGCAAGATCGATGACTAATTCCCAACCAACTATCGAACAAGTTTTTATTAAGTATTTAATATTTATTCCGGAGACATATCCCGATCCCATCCTTCCTCAGTTCTTTCGAACGTGAATAATCTTTCTTTTTTCGTATCGATCCTTTGTCCATTCACCCATGGACGATAACGATCGTTTCTTCCCTTCCAGTCAGATTATCATTTTGTTCTAAAAAAACGCAGTTTTGCAGATTGGTTCGGTAGATCCCACGTTATTCGAGTTGTAACGAAACGAACGGGCCATCAACATGAACATGGTTCGGTGTAAATTGAAAGAGATCTATCTTGGGATTTCTTTTATGTTTTATCTTGATACTCAGATCTTGTCCGCCCGAACAACTCTGGGCGGGGTATTTAATCGGAGGGTCGTTGTTTCAAATGATCGAGGCTGCGGCTGCGTCGACAAGTTCGACCCTATCCGTTTGTTACATATTCAGATTCAATGAAATCTAGACCCTTGGAACTCGTATCCTTCTCGTATTAGAAAAGATAGGGCTTTGCATCCAATCTGGAAAATTTTGCCATCTTACATGCACGGTTAGAAGACCAATCAAGTTCTTTTTTATATTATTATGCAGGTGATGGGACAAATATACAAATTTAGAGGCTCATCTATCAATGGAGATAGTGAACATTTTACAGTATTGAAAGAAGACGAATGAGAAAAGGGGAATCTCTGTCGTCAAAGATTTGGTTGGAACGAAGGAAGTATCAAAGAATTAGAACATGCGTTTCTTTATGTTTTTACTGGAACGGGTTGAGGAGTAGATCTTTTACATTCGTACTATCCAGATCTCATAGTAGCAAAAGGGATAAAAGGATCGAGTGACCGGGGAATGAGTAAGGTTCGAAGGATTCAGTTTCTTCAGAAATGAAAGCAGTACTATGCATTCAACATATGACAAATATGAAATCGGTTCCGTTCGATTAATCAAATAAAAATCAATCCGTTGTCTTTCAGTTCATTCGTTTTAATGGTTGATACAGGTCAATCGGAACAGGATTGGTAGACGCCAATCGATCCGTGGAACGTATCAAATCTTTCACGTTTAAGTTCGTTATGAGCCTGGGCTCATTACGATATAATATCATTTCGGACAGATCTATTGTCTAGCCGACTATTTGTAACGGGGCAGAACAGGGCTTCTTTTGGGTCGCAGTCCACAAAATTGATGAGCAAGGGGTAATAGTTTCATTCCAACAGATTTATTTATTCTATTGTTTCAGAACGCATTCCATGAAATATGTGTATTCTATAGAATAGTGGGGTAGATTTATGCAAACGTTGGTCCAGATATAGATCCAATATGCGTAGCCGATAGATTGCATTTTTTTTGGTATGTTAACAGAACGGAACTAGAGGAAAGAGTGTTTGTCCCAATATGAAAATATTGGGTCTAAAAAACCATGTGATGATCTTAGGTGGAGAAAGAAAACAAACCAAAGGTTCGCCTTTAGCTAGGATGGATCAACTCCATAGAATTGACCTTTCCAGGTATTCGGAATATCCGTAGTACTTCCCACTTCTATGGTTCAAGAATAGGTTCGATTTACCACACATAACATATTGTGTAGAATCCTAGTGGATCAAGATCTTCGCCCCGATCTTTAGCAAAGGGATAGACCCGGGATTTTCGATTGAACGGAAGAGTACTTCGTTCGTTCAACCCCAACGGAATGCGTTGCATTTGGATGGAGCTAAAAGCCACATGTCCGATCGATACTTTGACTGGAATATGGATTGCTTTAAACATATTCTATTCCAGAGAACTCCCGAGTTTTTCGAAGAACTAGCGATAAAAATGAACAAAAGCGGTTCCGAACTAGACGATGTTATAATGGGAATTATAACAAACATTGTACAAATCCAAGTAATATAGATAGTATTGAATACCTCAATCCTCTATCTCTATTTTGAGATAGAATCTATCTATAAGTGCCTCGAAAAAAAAAAAAGAAACAAAAGAAAAACGCCTTGTTTCTTGTATGTTTCAATTAGTTCCAGTCCTACGATCCGAACTCTTTGGATCGGACAGATACTTCTATAGATCCCCTTCTTAGAGATTCCCTTGAGAATAAAAGGGAAAGGAGGAAGCTATTCATCATACTAGCTAGGAATCCCCTACACCTTATTCATAAGGTTCCAAGAATCAATCCTAATTACTTACTATTAAAACGAAGGCCAAGATCCAATAGACTGGGATCACTCATTAGAACCTTGGGTCTATCGGAAGTGAATTAGTAACCCCCAATAATGTAATGGATGATGATTGGATATCATCATGTCAGTCGTTACTTAACTTCTTTTCTTTCCCCCCCCCTTTTTTTTTTCATTAAGAAAAAAAGGGTTTATAGGCCCGATCATCTGGTATCGGATCAAGATCGATCGATGAGAAATACTAATCTGCCTGCCCTGTTCCAACGTTCCCATCCATCGATCTTGATAAGGACAAGATATTGATATGATCCGAAAGACTTTGAAAGTCCAAGTCATAGGGACTATGAGGGGATATATATATAAGAGTAGTGTAACTTAGTGGAATGTATAGGGCTATACGGGCTCGAACCGTAGACCTTCTCGGTAGAACAGATCAAAGTTCTTATTATCAAAATAATTTGAACTGTTCCAAGAACCCAACATGCATTTTATCGCATTGGGCTCTTTCATTAACTGATGGAAAGATCGGTTAGTCTGCCATTCTCCTCTTTCCAGGAAAGATACTAATATGGCTCCGTGTGCTCCAAATTCTTACCCTTCGGAAGCAATCCCAAAGTGATTCAAAAGGTTTCCTTGACGTAGGTCTGCCTTGCTCGGGCATAGATTGACTCAAATAGAGTCTCCTCTAGCGCTCCAAAAAGAAAATATGACACTTCATACACCTAAAAGTGTCATAGAGCGAAAAGAATCTATTTTGAGGTCCCCGTATTATACTCATTATGCCTGGCATTGAACGGAGCTGGGATTGACCATATCAATTAGATTCGTAATTCGAATCGGATCGAACTTCATCTTTGTCATGCTATTGTTCCCCAGAGAAACACATTGATAGAGTAAGACTTTTTCACATAGAATCTATTTCGTGGATCGGACGAATCGATAAACTCTCCCGAAAACCATTGGCGCACGTGTAAACGAGGTGCTCTACCTTGCTGAGCTATAGCCCTTCCCAGTCTTGGTGATACACTACTATACTATACTAACCAGATGGATCACTTTCTGTCAAGGTAGATATTTCATGATCCGATACTATGATCCAATACGTTCCAATAAGTTCGATCTGTGCCAGGGACACATTGTCTATACATTGAATTCCATATAGAATCGTTTATAAGTCCAACTCTACCTATGAGAATAAATGACCCACTTAACTCAGTGGTTAGAGTATCGCTTTCATACGGCGAGAGTCGTTGGTTCAAATCCAATAGTAGGTAAACTTATTAGATACCATTGAAGAGTCGATGGCATCTAATAAGTTTGACTCCACTTGTTTGGATCGAGGCGGAACATTGAATCCATTTTCAGATATTTATAGGAAATGTTTAATTAGAGACGGGGGGGCTAGCACTGATAGCTTCTAATCGTGTTCTAGCTCTTTTCAGAGCTACATCAGCCTCAATTGCTTGTCTTTTGCCTTCGGCTCGAGCTAAGTCAGCTTTAGCTACTTTAAAGGTTTCCTGGGCTTCTTTGAGATCGATGTCAACATCTCTCTCTGCATTATTTACCAATACGGTGATTCTATCATTGTCTATCTTGGCGAAACCGCCCATCAAAGCCATAGTGGACCACTGCCCATTAAGACGTATTTTCATAACTCCTATATCTACAGCTGCCACAAGTGAAGCATGATTGGGTAATACGCCAATTTGACCACTATTAGTAGATAAGATTATTTCTTGAACTTCTGAATCCCAAATGACTCGATTAGGAGACAGTACACGAAGATTTAAGGTCATTTTCAGAATTAACTTTCCGTTTTGGAGTTCATAGCCTTCGCGGTAGCTTCATCAATGTTACCCACTAAATAAAAAGACTGTTCGGTAATACCATCTAATTCTCCGGAAAGGATCATTTGAAACCCTCTAATGGTTTCCATGAGACCAACATATTTGCCCGGGAAACCTGTGAATACCTCTGCTACGAAAAAGGGTTGTGATAAGAAACGTTCAATTTTTCTTGCTCTTGCTACGATTAAACGATCTTCCTCCGATAATTCATCCAGTCCAGGAATAGCTATAATGTCTTGAAGTTCCTTATAACGTTGTAAAGTTTGCTTAACCCCTTGTGCAGTTTCGTAATGTTCTTCGCCTACGATCCAAGGTTGGAGCATAGTCGATGTTGAATCTAAAGGATCTACTGCTGGATAGATACCCTTGGCAGCTAATCCTCTCGATGGTACGGTAGTAGCATCTAAATGTGCAAATGTCGTAGCAGGAGCAGGGTCAGTCAAGTCGTCAGCAGGTACATAAACTGCTTGAATCGAGGTTATCGATCCCCTTTTTGTGGAAGTAATTCTCTCTTGCAAAGAACCCATTTCCGTGGCAAGAGTTGGCTGATAACCCACGGCGGAAGGCATTCTACCTAATAGGGCGGATACCTCTGATCCCGCTTGGACAAAGCGGAAGATGTTATCAATAAATGATAGTACGTCTTGCTCATTGACATCTCGGAAATATTCGGCCATGGTTAGAGCAGTTAAACCGACTCTCATACGAGCTCCTGGTGGTTCATTCATCTGACCATAGACCAGAGCCACTTTTGATTCTGAGATGTTTTGTTCATCAATTACTCCCGATTCTTTCATTTCCATGTAAAGATCATTCCCTTCACGAGTACGTTCTCCTACTCCTCCAAATACAGATACCCCTCCATGAGCCTTAGCAATGTTGTTAATCAACTCCATAATGAGTACTGTTTTACCCACTCCAGCTCCTCCAAATAAACCGATTTTTCCCCCACGGCGGTAAGGAGCCAAAAGATCTACTACTTTAATGCCTGTTTCGAAGATAGATAATTTTGTATCCAACTCTGTAAAGGCGGGAGCAGATCTATGAATAGGAGATGTTATGCGAGCATCTACAGGACCCAAATTATCAACAGGTTCGCCAAGAACATTGAAAATTCGTCCGAGAGTAGCTCCACCAACTGGAACACTCAGAGGAGCTCCCGTGTCAATCACTCTCATTCCTCTCGTCAAACCATCTGTAGCACTCATAGCTACAGCTCTAACCTTATGATTTCCTAATAATTGCTGTACCTCACAAGTAACCTGAATTTCCTGACCGGCTGTACCTTGACCCTTAACTATTAATGAATTGTAAATATTAGGCATATTACCTGGAGGAAAAGAGACATCCAGTACTGGGCCAATGATTTGAGCTATACGTCCCACATTTTTTTCTACAAGTGCGGAAACCCCAAGAACAAGAGGATTGGTTCTCATACAAAAAAGGAAAGAAATTCCATGAAGATTTTATATATATATATATAAATATGATTTTGCCAATATCATCAATAACAAAAATGTTCCGTATCGGGTCGATCAGATCAGTAAATAATGAATGGGAGTTACCACCTTAGTAATATCCTACTTTATGGAAAAGTTCGAATCCATTCATATTTGGAATATGAAGTAAGTAGATGGATAAGGATAATGAGGAAGTCTTCGATTTTTTTATTTATAACTAGAACCAAATTCTCCATAACTAAAACCGAAAATACTTAAAAATTATGTCCAGATCATCTGTGAAATGTGAAACTTGAACCCTATTCATGACCTTTATCTCATTGGTCGGTCGTTATCTCTTCTCTTCGTACGCACATCTGTTCCCTATTCTATATTTATTTTCATATAGACAATTCGCACCATTATGGTCAAAGGTCGATTCGGTTCCTTAAATTCATTCATGAACTAGTTTAACCGCTGAAAGGTGCTCGGGTCAATCCATGGAGGAAGAACTTAAAGAGCAAAGATTGGGTTGCATCATACATAAAGAACATTATACAATGAGAGTGTACCTAGCAGATCTTATTGTCCAATAACGGACGATTTTTTTGTAGGATAGTTCTGTCAAAATCAATTGTTTATGTTCGATCCATGTCGAGCAGACCTCGTCCTTGCGAGAGATAATTATTAATAAAGGAGGGACTATGTCACCAAAAACAGAGACTAAAGCTAGTGTCGGATTTAAAGCTGGTGTTAAAGATTACAGATTAACTTATTATACTCCTGAATATCAGACCAAAGATACGGATATTTTGGCAGCATTCCGAGTAACTCCTCAACCAGGGGTGCCGCCCGAGGAAGCGGGAGCAGCAGTAGCTGCTGAATCTTCCACCGGTACATGGACCACTGTTTGGACCGATGGACTTACTAGTCTTGATCGTTACAAGGGGCGATGCTATGACATCGAGCCCGTTGCTGGAGAGGAAAGTCAATTTATTGCCTTTGTAGCTTACCCCTTAGACCTTTTCGAAGAAGGTTCTGTTACTAACTTGTTCACTTCCATTGTAGGTAATGTATTTGGATTCAAGGCCCTACGGGCTCTACGTTTGGAAGATTTGCGGATTCCCCCTGCTTATTCCAAAACATTTCAAGGTCCACCTCATGGTATCCAAGTTGAAAGAGATAAATTGAACAAATATGGCCGTCCTTTATTGGGATGTACTATCAAACCAAAATTGGGTCTATCGGCCAAGAACTATGGTAGAGCAGTTTACGAATGTCTCCGTGGTGGACTCGATTTTACCAAGGATGATGAGAACGTAAATTCCCAACCATTCATGCGCTGGAGAGATCGTTTTGTCTTTTGTGCGGAAGCAATTTATAAAGCTCAGGCTGAGACGGGTGAAATTAAGGGACATTACTTGAATGCTACTGCAGGTACATGTGAAGAAATGATGAAAAGGGCAGTATTTGCAAGAGAATTGGGAGTTCCTATCGTTATGCATGACTATCTGACGGGAGGTTTTACCGCAAATACTTCTTTGGCTCATTATTGCCGAGACAACGGCCTACTTCTTCACATTCACCGCGCGATGCATGCAGTGATTGACAGACAAAAAAATCATGGTATGCACTTCCGTGTACTGGCTAAAGCATTGCGTATGTCCGGTGGAGATCATATTCACGGCGGTACTGTAGTAGGTAAACTTGAAGGGGAACGAGAAATCACTTTAGGGTTTGTTGATCTACTGCGTGATGATTTTATCGAAAAAGATCGAAGTCGTGGTATTTACTTCACTCAAGATTGGGTATCTATGCCAGGTGTCCTGCCCGTAGCTTCAGGAGGTATTCACGTTTGGCATATGCCTGCTCTGACCGAGATCTTTGGGGATGATTCCGTACTACAGTTTGGTGGGGGAACTTTGGGACACCCTTGGGGAAATGCACCTGGTGCAGTAGCTAATCGAGTTGCTCTAGAAGCTTGTGTACAAGCTCGTAATGAAGGACGTGATCTTGCTCGTGAAGGTAATGAAGTGATCCGTGAAGCTAGTAAATGGAGTCCTGAACTAGCTGCTGCTTGTGAAATATGGAAGGAGATCAAATTTGAATTTGAGGCAGTAGATACAATTTGAGGCAATAGATACCTTGTGATCCAGTGACTTTCGTTCTACCAATCGGACTCGGCCCAATCTTTTACCGCTACCACAAAGATTAGGCCAAATCGTGAACGGAGATCTGGGATTTCAGATATCAATATCTGGGATTTCTATATATCAATATCTATATATCAATATCTAGATATATTGATATATAGATATTGATATATATAGATATATTTCCGAGGTAAAATATCTAAAACAGAGTGAGTCGATGAAAATTTTTTGGGGTCAAGGATTCGATAACGAATCCTATTCATCCTTTACATTTATCTTATAGATCATTCGATAGGGTTGGTAGCTCAGTGGATCAGAGCTCATGGTTCCGGACCATGAAGTCAAGGGTTCAAATCCCTTCTAGCCCAAAAGATTTTGTATTTGGGATGAAAATTCCTTTTCATCGCGGCATAGGAGATAATCTTTCTTTATAAAAGAATAAAGGGTTCTATCATAATCCCGGATTGATACTTCGGATTCCTAATCAATAATGAATGGAGATGATTTATCCATGATTCATTTCACTATTCATTGATAAATTGAATCATTTTATTTATACGACTTCTCTTCATACAAAATAAGATAGGAAAAGTAACAATCTTCACCTTTATATGGAAAACTCTATGTCTATAAGGGAGTGGTTCGAAGACAGGCGTAAAATAACTGGATTACTAAAAAATTCGGTCGAAAGGGATAGTAAGGACGTCAATGAGATGGAGAGGAACAAGAATCTAAGTATTGATTACGTTAAAATTAATAGATTATGGGTTCAATGCGATAATTGCGAGAGCTTGCTCTATATCAGATTCTTGAGAGAGAATAAAAGTGTTTGTGAAGAATGTGGATATTATCTGCAAATGAATAGTTCAGATAGAATAGAACTTCTAATTGATCGCGGCACTCGGCATCCTATGGATGAAGACATGTACACTCTAGATGTTCTTCAATTTCATTCTGAGAATGAACCTGCTCATTCTGATCCTCTTCATTCTGAGGATGAATCTTATAAGGATCATATCACTTTCTGTCAAATAGAGACAGGTTTAACTGATGCTATTCAAACAGGCATAGGTCAATTAAATGGTCTTCCTATCGCACTCGGAGTTATGGATTTTAAGTTCATGGGAGGTAGTATGGGCTCTGTAGTAGGCGAGAAAATAACCCGTCTGATCGAGCGCGCTACCGAGGAATCTCTTCCAGTCATTATGGTGTGTGCTTCCGGAGGAGCACGCATGCAAGAAGGAAGTTTTAGTTCAATGCAAATGGCTAAAATAGCTTCTGCGTTATATATTCATCAGAAGGATAAAAGGTTGTTATATGTATCGATTCTGACGTCTCCGACAACCGGTGGAGTTACTGCTAGTTTTGGCATGTTGGGAGATATCATTATTGCCGAACCTAAAGCGTACATTGCATTTGCAGGTAAAAGAGTAATCGAACAGACATTAGGTCAGAAAGTGATTGAAGATTTTCAGGTGACTGAGCATTTATTTGGCCATGGTTTATTTGATCTGATCGTTCCACGTAATCTCTTAAAAGGTGTTCTAAGTGAACTATTTCAGCTTTACAGTCTTCCTCGTAAAGAAAAAAAAATGAACGTTTAGTTCCTTATAAGGAAAAATGATCAAATCGAGTTCCTTGTAACGGAAGTGACAGTGATACAGTTTCTTATTGCGGCAAAATAAGGATTTCTCTAAGAGAATCGCTTTTTACCCCCTTCTTACCAACAATTTATGATCCTCGATCCTATACTAACAATAAATATAGCCAATTTTCCGCTTTTCGAAATCAGATAAATTTTTGTCAGGATTCATGTTCTTCCACTATTTAACTTATATAATATTAATAAGTGTTGTAAAGGATCTATATATACAATATATATATATAGATATATATGTATTGTATATATATATACAGATCCTCATTGTTGAACTCGTCGGGATCTTATTCAAAAACAATTTTGAATCCAACTTAAAATGCTTTTTCAGTATTTTTGGAAGAGACGGGGAAAGGAACAACGAACATTTGCGTACATGTATTCTATGAAGAAGGACAAATGGGACCGCTCATTTGGTCCCATCACTTATTTTATCTTATAATCATATGGATAAACATTTCATTGAGTAAGTAAGGTACTCGTTCTATGATAATTCCTAACCTACCTTCTTTTTTCGTGCCTTTAGTCGGCTTATTACTTCCGGCAATTACAATGGTTCTTTTCCATCTGTATATTCAGAATGACGATATTTTTTGAATCTGATCAAATTAGATTTAATAAATAGGTTTGGATCTGTTCAATTGCAGAACAGATAGAAATCTCTATATCTATTTCAGATGATATAAGATAGAACTCTTATAGATACAAGATAGGTCTAAATAGAAATAAATAAATATATATATTTATTTAGACTCATTCATACTTGAATATGGATAGATCTTACCATTATATTCTAGATATAGCGAATTTATATATCTATTCATATTCATATCCATATACATATCGGATATACACATGTGTCAATAAATAGGTATTGGTCAATATTTTCATATGGTTGGTTATATTTTTTGCATATGGTATACATATCTATTCCTAGAGATATTTTAACTCCACTGATTCAGTGTTGTTTAACGAATTGATAATTTTGGGAAGGACCTATTTGAAATTGATGGTAAGAATGGACAAGAAGACAAACTTGACTGACTTGACTGAAATGTTAGCTATGTATATAGATAGCTAGTTCATAAGAGTTTGGGAACCAAAGGATGAAAAAGTGGGCTATTCCCTCAACTTCAATAGGATGGAATTTAATACGATTTTTTATGAATAATCGATCCAAATGGCTCTGGATAGAACCTATAACAGGGTCTCGAAAAAGAAGTAATTTCTTTTGGGCTTGTATCCTCTTTCTGGGTTCACTAGGATTTTTCCTAGTCGGGATTTCGAGTTATTTTGGTGAGAACCTGATACCCCTATTGTCATCTCAGGAAATACTCTTTGTTCCACAAGGAATTGTAATGTGTTTTTATGGTATTGCAGGTCTGTTCATTAGCTCTTATCTGTGGTGCACAATTTTGTTCGATGTGGGTAGTGGCTATAATAAGTTTGATAAAAGAAAAGGAATTGTATGTCTTTTTCGTTGGGGATTTCCCGGAAAAAATCGTCGTATTTTCCTACGATTTCTTATGAAGGATATTCAGATGATTAAAATGGAAATTCAAGAAGGTATTTCCCCTCGTCGTGTTCTTTATATGGAAATAAAGGGCCGACAAGACATTCCTTTAGCTCGTACTGGTGATAATTTGAACCTAAGGGAGATCGAACAGAAAGCTGCTGAATCAGCCCGTTTCTTGCGTGTATCCATTGAAGGGTTTTGAAATGAACCAAGGGGTTCTTTATACTCAACATAAATTCAAATTGATCGACATTTTTATATGGATCGAATCAAGGAACATGAATCAATATCCAATCAGGAAATTTTTAGATTTCCATACATATCAATTTCAATAAATATTGAAATATAATTGTATGGAAATGGAACGATATAGGATCTTTATGAACAATATACTATTTTTAGAAAATAGTATAGGAAGAGGTAATATAGAAAGAGCTATAAGTTACAATAGAACTGGTTGGTATTTGTCCGGGAAAAATATCATTTAGTTAATTCCTACTAAATGATATTTATGTTTATGAAATGAATCAGACCAAGATTATTTTGGTAGTTCCCGAACACGCCATATCATTTCCTATCCTAGAGAGGGCGAGTGAGCCAGTAGATGGATATGATGGATCAGAAAGAACAATGACTAGATATAGTGGTCCGGTTTCCCTAAAACTAGAACGTTTTTTCCTCTCATCCCCGTTCTTCATCACGATCCAATTTATTCTTATATGATTTCGTCGTTCTCTCATTTTGTTTGTCATCTTTGGAGATAACTGGGGAAAGATTCGTAAAGGATCGATCGAGTGATCAGGATTCAAAGGATCTTTACAATGAATAAAACGACTTATGTTACTTCAAGTTATTCTTCTAAAAAAGAATAAGATAGAAAAAATGAATAGATAATTGATCCAGATAGAAACGATCTGGATCGGATATCGGGGAATGATCTTCTTATGCTCCGTCTCACTCATTTGGAGCGAACCTTTTTCTTTTTTCTCTGAGGATCTTTTTTCTCGGGGTCAAACAATTACACAATAGATAAATTTATGGATCCCATACCTCATTCTATCACTCGTACTTTGTCTAGATTTCGGACAGAACTGACGAGTGAATCAGGTTCGTTAGCGATTCACGAATTGGAAGTGGCCGAATATAAAGCATCAGCTTCCCTACGATATCTTGCATGTTTAGTGGTACTGCCTTGGGTCATTCCTATTTCATTACGGAAAGGTTTGGAACCTTGGGTTACAAATTGGTGGAATACGGGTCAATCTCAGAAAATTTTTGATTATCTCCAGGAAGAAAATGTTCTGGGAAGATTTGAGAAAATAGAAGAACTATTCCTGTTAGAAAGAATGGTGGAAGATTCTTCGGGAACAGATTCAAAAGATCTTCGTATAGAGATTCACAAAGAAACGATCCAATTGGTCGAAATGTACAATGAAGATTGTATTAAGATAATCTCACATTTATTAACAAATCTAATAGGTTTTGCTTTTATAAGTGCTTATCTCATTCTGGGTAAGAATAAACTTGGCATTCTCAATTCTTGGATCCAAGAATTCTTCTATAGTCTGAGCGATACAATGAAAGCTTTTCTCATTCTTTTAGCAACCGATCTATGTATTGGGTTTCATTCACCCCATGGTTGGGAACTGATGATCGATTCGATCTCCGAAAATTTTGGCTTTGCCCATAACGAACGAATCATATCTGGTCTTGTTTCAACTTTTCCAGTCATCTTAGATACGATTCTCAAATATTGGATCTTCCGTCGTTTCAATCGTATATCTCCTTCACTTGTAGTAATTTATCATTCGATGAATGAATAAAGAATAGGTTGTTTTCTCCGACCGAAAGAATTGAAACAGAATAATAAAGTGTTTTCTTTGTTCAGGAATTAGCTATTCCTCCCCCTCATTCTTCTCCTGGTGCGAGACTTCCGATTTCTTACTTTTAGGTTTGGTTCAATCAATATAGTAGCAGAATTTTTGACAGGTAACTATGATAGCTACCTACTCTCACCCGAAAAATGATTTGGAACCAATAATTGAACCATGCAAAATAGAAATACTTATGACTTAAAAAAAAAGATGACTCGGTTAATTTCCGTCCTGGTCATGATACATATCATAACTCGGACATCCATTTCGAATGCATATCCCATTTTTGCACAGCAGGGTTATGAAAATCCCCGAGAAGCAACTGGACGTATTGTATGTGCCAATTGTCACTTGGCCAAAAAACCTGTGGATATTGAGGTTCCACAGTCCGTGCTTCCCAATACCGTATTTGAAGCAGTTGTTAAGATCCCCTATGATACGCAAATGAAACAAGTTCTTGCTAATGGTAAGAAAGGGGCTTTAAATGTAGGAGCTGTTCTAATTTTACCCGAGGGCTTTGAATTAGCCCCTCCGGATCGTATTTCTCCTGAGATTAGACAAAAGATGGGTAATCTTTATTTTCAGAACTATCGTCCCAATCAAAAAAACATTATTGTAATAGGTCCTGTTCCTGGGCAAAAATATAGTGAACTTGTGTTCCCCATCCTTTCCCCAGATCCTGCTACTGATAAAGAAGCTCACTTCCTGAAATATCCTATATATTTGGGTGGTAATAGAGGGAGAGGACAAATTTATCCCGACGGGAGTAAGAGCAACAATACGGTCTATAGCGCTTCAGCAACAGGAAGAGTGAGCAAAATTTTACGTAAAGAAAAGGGTGGATATGAGATAACTATCGATAATACATCAGACGGTGGGCAAGTGGTTGACATTGTACCTCCGGGACCGGAACTTCTTATTTCAGAGGGCGAATTGATCAAGGTCGATCAGCCATTAACGAATAACCCTAATGTGGGTGGATTTGGTCAAGGAGATGCAGAGATAGTACTTCAAGATCCATTACGTGTTAAAGGTCTTTTATTATTCTTAGCATCTGTCATTCTGGCACAGATATTTTTGGTCCTTAAGAAGAAACAATTTGAGAAAGTTCAATTGGCCGAGATGAATCTTCAGGTCCATAGATTTCCGAACATGAAGTTGACTGATTGAATCAAAAATGAATACCCCTTCGGAGATGGAGAACCTTTTCTCCTCCTTCTCCCTTATATATTCTTGGGAAAATGTTCATGTAGACATATCTACATTTCAAATAGGGAGTGACTCAATAAGCACTGGAACAGATCAACTTGTCGAACGATCCCCATATGCTTTCTAGATCGTGTACTATATAAATGCCATTCCCTCCTTTCCTTGCCCATTTTAAAAAGAAAAAATCCGGAAAATAGAGATAGATCGCAGGAAGGAGAGATTAGGAGAATAACTAAGCAATCTTGGAGAAGATTCCTATCTTCTCTAATCCCATTCTTTATCCTATCCCATTATTATTCGTCGAATAAATTCTCCGGTTTCTCGTCGAGATAAGAGGAACTCATTGGGTTTCCGATCCTGTCCTGTTCATCAATTCCTTCGTAAATTGACGATTATTTTGTACGTTATATTGAGGAACCTTCAAATTCCTAAAGAAGGAAGAGCAGAAAAGTAAGGGGTAATATCACTCATTGAGCAAAACAACCCACCTTTTGATAGGGTTCGTTCCTAATGAGAGAAAATGAATTAAAGGTGTTTTTCCTCCTCTTTTCTTTTGTAAGCCAAAATAAGAGAAGAAAATATTCTATTCGCACATTAAGATTCTCATAGTTCGGGTTTTTAGAAAAACTTCGAATAATCTCCCACCAGAGAAATGAACAAATATTTAGTAATAAATATTCTCCGTTTCTCCGTTGTTCCTTCGACAGAGATTGAAATTGGATCGATCCCATTTTTTTTTTTTTTTTGATCATATAGTGGAAGAATAAATTGACTCATAACTTGACTGAAAGGCATTGAATGAAGTAACAGAGTCATTGTATTTGTGCGAATCTTCTCTTCTAATTAATATTAATATAGAAGAGAATCTAAAAAAGAGATTTCGATAAGACCTTACCCTTAAAAGAAGGGTAAGGCCTTATTTATTTGTCACTTTCGCATGTATAGTATTCCCATAGTAAGTGCATTTCCCCTACTATAGGGATGACCCTGATCCGGAATATGAACCATAGAAAAAGATACCCAGTAGACCAATCACGATAATACCAGTTACAGTACCTATCAACCAAAGAGGGATCCTTCCAGTGGTATCGGCCATTTCTCTTACTCCCTTTCACATTTTCTTAAGTGGTCATGCTCGAGACATAAACAGTCATAGCATAGATAATTATTAGTATTGGATCTCTTCGAATGGAGTGATAATATTCTCATTGTTCCTAATTGAACAAATAATTAGAGAATAGAACAGCAAGTACAAAAATTAGTAGCAACCCCCAGTAGAGACTGGTACGATTCAATTCAACATTTTGGTTGTTCGGATTCAATTGTGTCATATCTACATACTTCCTCTTCCTTTAATATAGAGTTTATCGCTGGATGAACTGCATTGCCGATATTGATCCCGAGAAAAAAACTGTAGGGACAGCTAGCCCGTGAATGGCCAACCATCTAACTGTAAAAATCGGATAAGTTCTATCTATAGTCATTAGTGCCTCCTAAAAAGATCTAGTAAATTCATCGAGTTGCTCTAACGAATCGAAACGGCCAGTTACTAATGGAACCTCTTGTCGACTTTCTGTGAAATACTCATTCGGCCGGGGGCTCCCGAACACATCATAAGCCAAACCCGTGCTGACAAATAACCAACCTGCAATAAATAGAGAAGGTATGGTAATGCTATGGATAACCCAGTATCTAATACTAGTAATAATGTCAGCAAAGGAGCGTTCTCCCGTATTCCCAGACATGCTCAGCTCCATATATTATTTTAAAGTCAGTCAAGGGGGAATTGATCCCATGAAAGATAGAGATCAGGAAATGGAAAACTACTGATATCTTCTCCAATCCTTGTTCGATTGTCAATGTTATACCAAGGGTATCTTTGAAGTCTACTGGACCAGTATAGCTAGCTTTCTTCTGACACAGCAATACAATTTTGATGAGTATCGAGAAGGAACGGAATAGAATGATTCTGTTCCTGCCAGCAGTTATTCCATCTCTGTTTGATGGACTTAATCCCAACAGAAATAAGAGAATATTGCATATTCCGAGGTCCGGGTGTAAGGAACTCCCTCAATCGATATTGTAACAATTGCATAACCCTGGAAATTTTCGATTGGAATTAGCTTCTACATACAGGTGGCTGTAGAACCGAAAAAAGGATGAGTGCCGCTTGCAAAGGGTATAAATCACTATCAATCCAACCAATCCAGAATATGATACTTTGACCCCTTCCTTTTTTCATTCCGACATGACATTATGTCCGTGTAGATGATTCCAGTAATTAAGATTGCACGGGGATCATTGGTGCTACGCAGATGTATGTTGCTCTTCCAATAGTATCCGGCGCAGGTGGAGTTATGCCACGGACTTATTATATAGTACCTTGTATTAACGAGTAGATGTTACTAATTAGATAAACCCAAGTGGATAGTGCAATAGAACCTAGTCAATTTTAGGTATGTTAAATTACGAGTTATTCCTTGCAATAGGTGGAATTCTTGCGGGCTCTACTGGCTCTAAGAATGAATATTGAAAAAATCCATCTAGAGGGTCCAATGATCTGGATCAATAAGATCTAGAAATGAAAGGACAAACTGGATATTAATATTCTTATACCTAAACGTGAAATTCACAAAACTTTGCTATGTCTGTAGAAGAGGTTTCTTCCAATCCAACCGATAGCTACTGGTATCGAAGATAATGCCAGATGATCCAATCGTACTTATTTATAATTCATTCACCCTGTAAGAAGATTACGTTTGACAATTTGTAAAGGAGTTCGCGGGTGCTATTAATTAGTTGCTCGATGAATGTGAGGATTTCTAGGATAATGAAGAGATATCTACCATAGATTTCCTCTCATCCATGTTCGTTCATACATATCCTATAGTAGATATAGGATCCTTAATTGGTACGAATTGGGACAATTGATCTTTTGTATTCTGATCTCAAGGTTACGAAAAGAAAAATTTAGGTAATTGTCTCATGAAGATATGTATAAACCATATTTCATTCAGTCCTTCCACGCCTACTATAACTATAATTAGTTATTTCGGTTTCTTATTGGCTTCTATCATTTTCACCCTAGTCCTATTCATTAGCTCGAGCAAGATACAACTTATTCGAAATGAAGGAAGGGGAAACCCTCTCAGTTCACTATATCAATTTCAATAATTTCGTTGATTCTCTCTATATCAATTTCTGATCATTGAGATTCATAGCAAATTCAGGGTACTATCCAGGATAGCTATTATCCCTACTTATTCCGTTGAATCGAAATGATTGAGGCTTTGCCATCCGGAATTGTGTTAGGTCTAATTCCTATAACTTTGGCCGGATTATCCGTAACTGCATATTCACAATACCGACGTGGTGATCAATTGGATATTTGATCCGGGAATATCCTTCAATTTCATTGACCTCCTACTTTTCCTGGGAGGTCAGATTCCATTGCTCGTTCCAATTGGAATGAATTCTCGATAATTTAGAAGGTTGAGTTTGATAGGAACAGAATCACGCTCTGTAGGATTTGAACCTACGGCATCAGGTTTTGGAGACCTACGTTCTACCGAACTGAACTAAGAGCGCTTTATTTCACATCCGGAGAGAAAGGAAAGGAACAAAATCTTTTCGTTTATACTCTTAGAGTCAAACACTTTCGCATCTGATACGATTCAATTATTTGATCGATCCATTCGAATCCATATAAAATGATCTTTTGTTCCTTTCTCTTTCCATAGAAAAGAAGGGAAAGGTAGGGATGACAGGATTTGAACCTGCGACATTTTGTACCCAAAACAAATACGCTACCAAGCTGCGCTACATCCCTTCTAATCATTAGACAATGTTATTTTATAGAATTCGAAATCTGTTTCCCACATTTTTCCACCTTCATTTCTCTTCGGTCTCGTGAATGAAAAGACTTTATACATGCATGTAGGGTCTATTATCTAGAAGATTAATTAGCAAAATTTGGTGATGAAACATCTTTTTTCTGTTCTATAAATAGGACCACAGCCCGGATCACATTATACATATATTCATCAGTTCCGAGTTTTTCCTAGGATTCGTAACTATTGATACGGTTGAATCACTTACACATTATGATCGATAAGGAGAATTTACAATGCAAGATCTAAAGACCTATCTTTCCACAGCGCCTGTGTTAGCTATTTCATCGTTCATTTTTTTAGCCGGTCTATTGATAGAAATCAATCGTTTTTTTCCAGATGCTCTTACTTTTGCTTTTTTTTAATTGTTGTCCTCCCCTTAAAGTCAAGGGAAAAAGATTGTGCTAGATTGACTTCTCCTACCTCTTGGAGAAATTAGTTGATTCAGCCCAAAATAGATCTAAGTTTGGAGATGGAATGGGGGGGGTAGAATCAAAGTAGAAATATAGATCCAAAGGTTCTTTCCACATTCAATTTTGTAAGTAAAACTAAAAACTCCTGATCAATCATTTTTTTACTTTCAAATGTTTTATCGTGGGATCTCCGTCTATCAACTTCTATCCCTTTTTCCCTCTTTTTCAGATCGAAAAGCAAAGTAGACCCAATATCCAGAGTAAGTTTATGGCCAAGAGCGGAGATGTAAGAGTAACAATTACTTTGGAGTGCACTAGTTGTACCCAAGATAGTGTTTATAAAAGATTCCCGGGGATTTCTAGATATACGACTCGGAAAAATCGACGCAATACACCTATTCGATTGGAATCAAATAAATTTTGTCCCTATTGTTACAAGCATACCATTCACGGAGAGATAAAAAAAAGAGATTAAACGTACTACTCCTACCCAGGGATAGAAATAGATCACAGATATAAAAAGAAATGGTATTTCAACAAGATCTTGAATGGAACGATATTTTCGAAAGATTTGGAATAAATAGTATTCAAAAGGTTCATGAAACAAACTATGGATAAACCCAAGCGATATTTTCGTAGACATTTGACACCAATTCGTAGACATTTGACACCAATTCGTAGACATTTGTCACCAATTAGGTCGGGAGATCGGATTGATTATAAAAATATGAGCCTAATTAGTCGATTTATTAGCGAGCAAGGAAAAATATTATCTGGCCGAGTGAATAGATTAACCTCAAAACAACAACGTCTCATTACTAACGCTATTAAACGAGCTCGTATTCCATCTTTGTTACCCTTTCTTTATAATGAAAACTAAATTCATCCATGGAATGGAAATGAACCTACTCCTTAATCAAATCGGAGCTGGGATATCTGTTCGATAAAGATGCAGATCTTTAGTCTATTGTCGAAAAAGTTGACAGAATTTTGTCGAAAAAGTTGACAGAATTTCATTCTTGGAAAAAAATTTGATTGAAGTCTTTTCGTTTCATTCATTTCCAATATTGAAAAATTTTTCAATGTTTCGACCTTCCCGGAGGGAATTCTCCGGGAGAATCTTTCTATCCATTCCATCTTTACCTATTTCTTTCATCTATACCTAACCTATTTCATCACACGATAAGTTCTTCAAGATGGTGGAAAAGCAATTACTATCTAATACAGCTATTTGTGCAAGTGTTTTACGATTTGGAAGCAACTGCCTCTTGTACAAATATTGGATGAATCTGTTATAAGAGACTCCATTGGCACGGGCTGCTGCATTAATTCGAGTAATCCACAAACGACGAAGATCTCTCTTGCGTTTACCTCTATCTCGGTGGGCGGAAACTAAGGCTCTAGCTTTCCGTTGGTTAGCAGTTCGAAAAAGTTTCGAATGGGCCCCTCGAGAGCCTGATACAAATGCAAGAATCTTTTTCCGACGTTTTCGAGCTATATATCCACGTTTCACTCTGGTCATTGACGTTTACTCTCATGAATCGCTAATCTTTTTATTGGTTAGTCATTTGTTTGGTCCATTGAGAATAACACTGATTCTTCTTATTTAGAAAATAAAAGTTCCAATGGCTTTTGCTACTGCAACCTTCCCAACCATAATTCCCTTTGGATAGGCATCTTCCGGGTAAGCAAGGGCTCGGACCTTGTACTGAGAATGAGAAAAAATCATGGGTTTCATCGTTTCTATGGTTCTTTCTCCAACGGTAAGGTCCTCTCCATACGCCGGAGCCTCTTATTCATTTCCGAAATATGAGATGAGTATGTTATCGGTAACTTGTACGGTTTACCATCTCCAGCTCTACTCTTGAATCATCAAGTAATAAATACTCTCATTACAAGATCTATTCATACAGTAACGACATGTAATTCTGGGGTTGGCCAGGTAGCTGACCCTGTTGTTCCGTTCTCGCGGCAATATGAGCATAAACTTTATGCTTCTTCAATTTGCATGATTTCCCCGCTCAATGGATTGATGACCATTCGCTACCAATGAGGAATTGCTTTTCATCCCACATAAAGGTGATTGGGTTTGCACCAATGGAAACCATAAATTTCATCCCCGGTAAGGTTAGATGATGGATCTTTACTTTATTATGGCGGGAAAATTCTTCTCTTATTTCGTTGTAAGAATTTCCCAGTCTCTTTCAGCTTCTGATCCGAACGAGTCGCACATACACCCTAGCACATACTCCTCTACGCTGAGGACATCCTCGAAGAGCAGGAGATTTTTTTCTATTCTCTATTGGCTGTCTTGCTTTTCTAATAAGTTGTTGAATAGTGGGCATTCTAGCTGTATTGTATGCGGAATCAACTGGTTCGGATTGATCCTAACCATATAAGGTTATTATGAAATGAATCACTTTCCCTTTCCCCCCTTTTTTTTTTTAAGAAAAAGAAGAGATCAGTTTACAGTTCATTATAAAAATCAATTAAAAAGAGGATCTTCCGATATGAGATCAACCTTCCGCTACGGCATCAACAATGCCATAAGCTCGGGCTTCTGTTGCTGACATAAAAACATCTCTGTCCAGGTCCCGTTGAATGACCTCTCCGAGGTTGCCCGTTCTTTCTATATAACATTTTGTTATGTAATCGCGAAGCATCGTTACGTGTTTCGATTCGGTATGAAAATCTGCGGCCGGTCCGTCATAATAGGAACTAGCAGGTTGGTGGATCATAACCCTAGCGTGAGGTAATGCTATACGTTTAGTAATTTCTCCCCCGATTAGGATGAAAGATCCCATTGAAGCAGCTATCCCCATACATATTGTATGTACATCTGGTACTATTATTTGCATAATATCGAAAAGACCTACTCCCGGTATTACTGATCCACCGGGACAGTTGAGAAATGAGAACATATCTTTATTTGCATCTTCTGCACTCAAATATACCATGAGACCCATGAGTTGATTTGCAATCTCGTGATTGATATCCTGAGCCAAAAAAAGTAATCTCTCTCGATAAAGTCGGTTGTATAAGTCGACCCAATTTGCATCTTCATCTCCAGGGGCTCGGAAAGGAACTTTTGGAACACCAACGGGCATTTGTTTTAATGGAAAGAAGTGAAGCACTATACTCTAATATGGGAACGTAAAGTATATGAAGTTGTGTCACACATGAACTCTTCCATCTTGGATGGATAGTATTTCTTCATAGGGAAGGTTTTTCACCTATTTGGAAATAGAGTTTTAGATGGATCAAAGATCCATGTAAAAGATCCTTCAATTATTCGAGTTGATAATGTAACGAATCACACTTTTACCACTAAACTATACCCGCCACGATCCGATTGTAACATACGGATCGATCTTTTGTCCAACCGATAGGAAGATGAGGAGTTATCAACCTCTATTGAAAG
>Ga0228600_1000014_pt1 | contig 23987 bp, 15 predicted proteins | sample CRU5metagenome_FD_182730 | JGI IMG/M metagenome (GOLD analysis project Ga0228600, IMG submission 182730) | Spruce roots microbial communities from Bohemian Forest, Czech Republic - CRU5 | ecosystem: Host-associated > Plants > Roots > Unclassified | place: Czech Republic: South Bohemian Region... | reverse complement strand
ACGCACAGCTACACCTCTTAACCATGAACCCGCCCCCCGACCTAGCCCCCTAACTCCTTCCACGCATTCCTCACCCAACCCCAAGATACTACCATCTCATGTCTTCCCCCCTCCATCCCCTCCATACCGACAACTCAGGTCAACTTAAAGATTGATTGATTCATAGAGGGGCCCAGCGGAACTTTATGAAGAAGATGGATGGCTACCCGGATGAGACTATATGTTTACCCTTTCGGAGACTCTATAGTTCCAATCCGGGGATGCTTATTAAGGCTGGAAGGATTCTTATTCCACTGCCTCCAATCGGCTAGATGGAATTCCTCTCCCGTTGGTCGAGAGTTCGCTGCCTCACCCTCTCCTTCCCCTTCCTTATGGATGGATGGAAGGGATAGTGACTCCACTGCCCTCAATGGCTTGTTGGAGCTACTTCCCTTCCCTCTATTAAGGCTGGGAAGGATGGTGACTCCAATGCCCCTTAAGGCTAGATGGAGTTCCTTTCCTTTCCTCTCTTAAGGCTGAGAAGGATGAGAACTCCACTGCTCCCTAAAGGCTATCTGGAGTGACTCTCCTTCCCCTACCTTAAGGCAAGCCATCCACAAACCATCCCCTTCATTCTCTTAAAGACCTTCCAGCCAGCAGCAGGAAGAAAGACCTTCTATTTCATGAAGAAAGGAGACAGTCCCTCTAGCCCTCCTCTAACTAGCCCTCCTCCACAGACATTAACTAAAGACCTTATTCTATTCTATCATTCCACTTTATTGCCCTAAAATAGAAGTGATAAGCCATAGAAAAAGAGACGAAATAGCAGGGCCCACCCAATCAAAAAATCCAGCCGGTAGAGCGGTTTACCAGGAAAGGAAATAGAGCGGTTTACCCACCCAGGAAAGCAAGTCCACCCAGTCAAAGAAATCTTTCCTATCCACTAGTGCGGTTTACCCACCTAGGAAAGCAAGTCCACTAGTGCGGTTTACCCACCCAAGCCACCCAGTAAAATACATCTACCTTATACTTTGCTTTTGCTCCTTTTTCCTCTTTTACTGCTTATATGCTCAGGGCTGTTTGGTCGAGCCTGCTTGCGCATCCTCACTCCGTTAAGCCACCCGTTACACCCTGTGGTTAATTGCAAGAAATCCACGGCCTCCCCATGTCAGTAGCAGAAGCCCTTTCTTATAAGTAGGGGGGGGAGAGGTTGGTCCTATTACATACAGATATCTGGTTTATTTGCTTGCATGCAAATCTAACTTTCACAAGCTGGATGACCGGAAGATGTTCACTCACTTTCAAGCACTAGACGAGTTGGGGGACTTCGCTATCTTATTCTATCTATACAGGGATACACATCCCCTTTATTTTAATAGTAATCCGAGCAATCCACATGAACCATTTTCCCCTTCATTGGGATTAGGGGGAATCAGCCGGAGTATTAAATCATGAACCTCCCAAGTTGTTAATCTTGCGAATGGTTCCAACCTCCATATCTCTTTGCTATAGTTGGACGAATAAATGATCGATGCCGGCAACTTCCTTAAATCAAGTTTTACTTACTCCCAAGTGTTACTCTTTAGGGCTAAACAATACAGCTATAAGCAGTGAGTTATACAAGTTAATTAGGTTAGAATCGTAACCCTACTAGTATCGAGTTAATTATAAAGGTAAAACCATTACCCATATGGCTTGTTGATTACACATAGCTAATTGAGTAAGCTGATCTCCTGTCTAAGCTTATATGCCTAATTACTGCCATTTGTATACATGATATACCTTCTATTCCCTTTATTCATATTCCATATTCATCAGGTTGATACTATCCCATGCATAGATAAAATGTGTATATAATGGTAATGGTTGATGAGGCAAGTCAATGTGTCGGATTACAGGACTATGGGGGTTGTGGGCTCTCCCCGATAAATGCGTAATGAAAAGAAATCTCTAACGCTACTATAACCTGAGTATGCCTGGGTGAAGGATATAAGGGTATAAAGTATGTTATATTTAAATACGCCGTTAAGCCTGCCAGCCACGTAAAGGAAGGGCCCATCGGTGGAAAGTATGTGATATTTAAATAGTCTAAATCAAATGAATCTCTTTCCTGGGAGTTCACCCAAGCGAGGGAGTTCACGCAAAGGATGCAAAAAAGAGAGCCTGAACGATGGCAGCAGTCCAAGGCGAGGAAGAGATCCCACGAAGGGAAGGAAGGGAGCCTTTAGCATGGCAGAGGATGGTCCAACGAGATAGTATTTGTGTAAGTAGAGGGTGTATCGCGAGGTAGGCCAGTGCGTCCTGCCTATTAGGACAGTAAGAAATATGCTTCGTTGGTTCCTTGCTCGGTGATATAAGGAAGCGATAGAAGCTATCCTGGGTGAGGTATATATAGAAGCTAGGGCAGGTGATATAAGCAATATCTGTCCAGTGGTAATGACTATTAGTAAAGTAAGCCTGCCTATTAGGTTGGTTTCTCTGTGTAAGTGGTAAATAGTGGTGTAAATCAGTGATACATAGTGTGTGTGGATTAGTAAGTTTGTTCCCGGCGAACTGGTGTAGTTAGTACAGAAAGAGACTCTTTTTGTTAGTGAGTGAGATTGTCTACTGAATGTATGAGGCACGCTGGAGTGGAAAAGCTGTGAAAAATAGGGGGGTTCCGTTAATCTCAAACCTTAGTAGGTTACTTGTGAAGGTAAAAAGGAAAGTGTTTAAAACTAGAATGAGGGGTTGTATCAAGGTGTAAGGGTAGGAAAGTCTGGGCTGTTCTCGTTGTTGATTGGCTAGTATATCTAAATATAACGGTTAGATTTGTTTCCTAGAGATAAATAAGCAAGGTGGTGTCTAGAACAAAGTAAGTAAGGTAGGTTAGGGCACTGAAAGCTATGTTTACTGAAGAATGTTTAATGTTTAGGAAGCCCTCGAATGGTTTCGTAACACCTTCCTGCAGCTTTGATTACCTCATTCGACCAATTAGTGAAAACCTTTCTTCATATGTTGACATTAGCCTCGGCCGAGGAGTCTACTTTGGCCAACCTTATGGTCTTTAGGTAGGAAGAGTGGGAGCCTACTAATAACTTTGTCCATCATTGGTAAGTGGCCTTATCAAACATAACTATGCCCCTTTTGGAGAGAAAGCTTCAAAGCCTTTTCACAAAGGCTCTTAGAGTTGATATGAAAATAGAATTAGTCAAGAATCAGCCTGCCACCTACTAGTCTAGGCTATGCTTTGTGTCGTAGAACTCGACAAAGTGAAAATACAATTCAACATGAAAAAATTTTGTCACCCTCCTACTTTTGGTCAGTAATCTGAAGGGAAATCTGATCATAACCATTTTAAGAACCAACATGCCATGTGTAACGCCACTAGTGCTAGTGATGTCATAGTTGAGTCTTCATGACCATTCCAAGCTGTTCCATAGGCTCTCTCCACCATAGTTCATCAAGTTACCATTTAACCTACACAAAGCAGTCCTTCTATTTATATTGCACATGTTCTTTTTTTTAAGATCGCTCAGCATCTATCCCAATCTACTCAGCCAGCACCTTATAGCTAGTCGGTGCAACCTAGCCAAGCTACTTATAAACCACCTACTATATGACCTAGTACCTAGGGAGCTGCTTCCAAGTAGTAGCCTAATTAGTCTACCTCTGGTGAGCCTGACTGTCACAAGAAATTGATACGACGTTGTTTTAACTAATGAAATTTTCATACTTATAAAAACCTTCCTGGTAATTCTGCGGAAGAGTGTTTTATCTATCAGAGGATCCTTGCCCAGCAAGGGCAGTCAGCTAACACCTAAACTGTAGGCGCTCTTCAACCCCGGAATACACATCTTGGAATCTTTACTAATTCCTTTCCCTAGCATTCTGATCAGAGTTAAAGAGCTACTCTAGCTTCCCAACCTCCTGTGTCTTCAGCTCCTACTGGTCTTTTAGGAGGTCCATCTATAGTTGGTTTGTTGGAGGAAGTTTATCAACCAGATGTTAACATGGTAACACGTAAACAATATAGTATCGGTACTTCTTCCTTTCCTCACTAGCAGCCTCCACAAGTCCCTGCCATATCAAATGTGCCTTCTATTGTTACCTCTTCTTAGCAGGCGTGCCTCCTAGTTCTATTGTTCCACTGGTTAGTCTTCCTACTGTCTTTACTAGTAGAGCCCGGTGACTAGTCAATCACTCATCTCTACTCATTGATTGATGATTCAGCAATGATGCATACTAAAATTTCCCTTTTGGAGTTGATCTGTTTGTCTCCCTTTTTTAGGGATCCATTGGTGGAGAGTTTATATGCTCCTCCTTATTCTTCTAAGGCTCCTGCAGTACCTCCTTCTTATACTGTTGTCGCATAGTTCCGCTTTGTGGGGGATGTTACCGACAAGCAACAAAAAAGAAGAACCTCTTCCAGCTGTCCCATCTCCTTTGGGAGAATTGACCTTTTACCCACGTGCTTCCATAGATGATGCATCACTCTTGGTAGCATGTGATCCCCTTTGTTTATCAAATGTAAAGTAAGTAATTGCTACATAAAGCGTTGTTTAGTTGATTGTGGTTCTAGCTTTAATGTAATTTCATATGAAACCCTACTCAACTTGCACTACACTGATGATGACATGCAAGTTACCTGCTTCACATGTCGTGGGTATGTTTTCCATGAAACTATTACCATGGGGTAAATTATGTTGCCTATTATTGTGGGTCCTTTTACCCTTAGAACACCTTTATTTATCATAGATAAGCCACTGTCCTACAACTTATTGTTAATACATCCTTGGATCCATCGTATGTGTATAGTCCCATCTACCTTATTATAGCAAGTTTAGTTTGCTTTTCAGGACAAAGTCTATGTTATTATAGGTGATCTTAACCCGTCTTTCACAATTACTCTTGTGCAAAATGGGAGGGTTAACACCATCCTATCTATGCAGGTATCTCCTCCTATTGCCCATACTCCAGGTTTTATTTATATTATTCCACTTGTGTCTCTACCTGCTTCAGTTCCTACAGCTTATCCTTCATCTGGTGATGCTCTTCCTTTGATTGATCTGTATAATGCCCCAGTGATTGTATCTAGTAGTTTACCACCGGCCCAAACTCTATTTGTGGCCTAAGCTAATCTTCCTTTAGTTCATAAGCCTGAGTTTATAATAACACCTATACTCTATAAAGGGAAGGGTGTAATTGATCTTAGTATACCTTTTACATCCCAAGCTTCCGAGCCCGGTAGTGTAGAACATATCTTGCGCGAGCCCATATTAGAAGAAGCTCTTAACCTTTCTTTATTGTTTCATCCTTTCACCCCCAGTGAGTACCAATTAGTAGATCATGTTAGCATGGAAACCGATCCCCATGCCTTACCTAGACTATCCACTAACTTGAATCTTTTCTTTTCCACACATATTTCTTCTTTGCACTCAGAGCATCCTAGTGGATATATACGTGTGGTTCCCCTCATCCGATGTCGTCTCCATCACTTGTGATCTACCTCACATTGCTTTCACTTCCTGTATCTTATCCTACTTTACCAACCTCATTAGCAGCATATTCGCATTATCCTTATCTACTACCTTCACCAGGGAGCCATCCTACTACCATTGTCACTATTGGCTTATCCACATTACCCTCATCTATTACCACTACCGGTGGTATACCTTTTTATTCTCTTTTTTCCCCATTTAGACCTCATTTATATTCTATCCTGGGTCCTTCCCCTTGTTGTGACTTGTCCCTCATCCTAGGCTGTCACCTCCTTCACGCCGTTTGTACCATGCTTCTATGTAATCTAACAGACTCGGGTAATGTAGCGGTATCCCCAGAGCTTACACTTATCTAGCATATTTATCTAACCATAGTTGTACTTTAGATTTGGCTAATGACAATTCTTTCCCATTGGCCTCGAGTAGTCCTGCATCTCGAATTCATATGCCTTATTTTCTGAATGTTATACATCCTCCCACTCTGCTACTATGAGAGGAGTTAGGTCCCCTATGTGAATCCATTGACATTGTTAATATAGATCATGATCTTTTACTCCTTCTAGGTATGGTTCCTTTATAAAGTCCCGCCATTGACCTATTGAGAGTCGAGCATGCTGCATAGCCCTTGGTTCTTACTTTCATCTTATAGTTATGTCTGTTGAGAATGAGCTGCTGTGTAGTCCTCCTAGTGTAAAAGCAAAATGACCTAGGATTGCCTCCAGCTCTAGAAACATTCAAGAAGGGTAACCACCTCTTTATTGATAATACCATAGATATAGATGTAGGGTCCCTAGGTCATCCTAGGAGCCTCAAGCTTGGGAAAACCTCTCCGGTCAAATACTATAAGGCTCTACTTAGAAAGTTTAAGGATTTTTTCACGTGGGAATATTTCAACATGGACAAATCCCTCATTTCTCATAATCTGGTTCTTAACCCAGATTATCATCTAGTGAAGTAGAAGCTTCACCGTCATCGCCCAGAAGTAAATGCCTTAGTTTACCATGAATACATCAGTTGCAGTGCACTTCGTTACTGAACAGGGGCAAAGGAGAGCGGTTGCCCGAGGTTTATTATAGGGCGTATCGTATGGTTTTATCCGCCCGGTTGGGGGGGAACCTATGAATAGCGTCAATTACTTGATTAAGACTGCTCAGGTAGTGATCGATATAGGTGGGGAAGGCACGGGGCACATCGATTGTCGGTATTATTGTGAGTAGACATATTGCTCTACATAAAGCAATGAATAGATCCTTCCGAACAAAGTGCACGAGCTCACGTATGTTCGAACAAGGTGCATAGTAGGACAATAGGCCTAACGTCACATATCTGTATTGGAAGCTTATCTTCTTAGGGTTATTACCTATTTTGTCTAGGTCTTTTAGCCGGGTACAAAGCAGTCATTTCTGCTAAAGTTTTTGGATGATCCTTGGCATTGGCACCTATATTTTTATAGTACCTTGACAATAATTTATTGGTGGCAGCACAAACTCTGCTCCCAGTAGAAGGCCTTTACTTCGAATCATCTTGGCTCGAAATTCCAGGCCCTTCAGATTGGTTCAAAGAAAGTCTTGCATCTTTTGCAGTACACCCCATGCGAACGCATCATTATTTGCTGCGGTGGCTATTGAGCAGTCCTCACAGTAGCGCCCGTAGTAGATCTTCCATTCCTTGCACAGTTGAGTGGCAAATAGATCTAAATCGCGGAGCACTATGTTAATAAGTATTGGTGAGAGCACGGCTCCTGGGGTAATACCTACCTCGTGATTAGTATGGTCCGTTCTATCTATTTCCTTTATGGCATTTGTTAGGAACTTATGAATAAGACCCAAGAACAGCGGATCATCAATATGCTTTCCCAAGAGCTCTAATAATAGAGAATGGGATACTCTATCGAAACATCTTCAAACATCAGCATGGATACCCACTTTACGCCCCGTTGTGCTTCAATGAAAAAATAATGCGTACTTTCCCAATGTCTAAAACCATGCGACACCGGTGGAAATATCGGTTCTAAGATTTATTTAAGTGTAGAAGTGATGGATCGGTGCGCTATGCTATCAATCAGAGAAGGGATAGTCAGGGGGCGCCTTTCCGTAGATCTAGGCTTTGGCACAAATATCCTCTTCATTGGAGGGAACTGGAAAGACCCGTATAATAAAGAATGGGAGATGTGAGCTAATCGTTGTATTGAGATCCCATAAATTGTTTCATCATAAAAAGCTGATGTAAATAGCCCCGGATAGCCTTTAATCTCTTCGTACGATATGATGAGGTTCGTGAGGGTGACCTACTTGGCTCATAACATTAGTGCAGTGTTCCTTTGGGATTATTTGCATCAGTTCCTGGTATCTGAATTTGCTACTCATGGAGATATCATGTCGATTTTTGCTCTTGCTCCCTAGATTTGCTGTAGTTTTCGTTGCACGGACCCGTTTTAGTCTCCTATTAGTATTCCACCTAGTATTCCCCATTTGATTTGATAGATCAATAAAAATGGCTTATGCGGGGATAACCTTGAATTTTTGTTTGGTCGCGATTTGGCAGGCTCCTAAACACGATAGCGCAATTTATATTGACCAAAGTTTCTACTGCACCAGAGAAAAGTAAAGTAAGAGTAGACTAGGACAGACGAGAGCAAGAAGTTGTATTAATTTTGGGTAGGCCAGGGGAAGAATATTGGCTAATGCCTGTGGTAGCCCAGCGCATCCAAAATGTTGGTGGAAATGACAGATCTATACTTAGACCTACTTTGATGCTTTGTCTTCCAGTCCAGAGGTCAATCTCATGCTTTATTCCCTCTATATTATGTAATGTGAATACAAGCTATGACAAGTAGAGTAAGATCTATAACCTATCATGTGAGTTATAGAAAGATCATAAAGTCAAATCATATCACTAGTAATGGTGTTGAATCATCTCTGTTATGTTGTTATCATATCTGTTATCCATGGTATCAAGCTCACATACTATAAGTGTATCTGTTATGCTAATACTTACCTGTGTGATTAAAGCTGATAGATTAGGTAGATCATCTTGTATCAATACGAGTCAATGGTAATCAAGCTACGTGTTATGACTGATAGCTTAGTCAGAGTAAGATCATTGAATACACTTGATTCTAACTAGTATATCTACCATATGTAAAGTAGAGGTTAGTTAGTCATAATCAATAGTATACCTTTATTATTAGCATGTATCTTATATGGGAATAGATCTGGACATTATGGAGCTTAATACTTATGGAATTACTAGTATTAACTAATGCTTAGATACTGGTATAAAGGTGATAGAATAGCCAATAAAGCCGGGATTACTTAGCTATGTTAGGTACATGATATGACTCAGCTTGATCTCCTGTATTAGATTGGTATTGATAGAGCTTACATATCCGTATCAAAGGTGATTGAATTACCAATATTATTACATTACTTATCTGTGTACTATCAGATCAAAGGGTGGTATGATTCCCATATTAGCTTTATTACTGTATCCATTATACTAGTATTACTCCTATGTAGATACTCTTTTTATTTAATACGTGTCATATGGGCTTTGATTTAATACCTTTCAATGATTATGGGAATGCCTTACTCTTACCTATGTGATTAGTATAGAGCTTTGTATTAGTATAGATTCAAGCTTATCTATCAATTGTATTAGTACTAAGCTTCTACCACTCTTATTCGTATAAGCTGTGATATCGTGTTTATCATAGGTAATCAAGCACAACCATTTCATATGGATACTCCTATGTATTATATATAACCATCATATCTAGTTTCATCACCTATTCTTCATGTATCTTTCCCTAATGTATTGAGTTAGTTATGTTTGATACTAGTATTACATGTGATCAACGGTGTTCATACTAGTAATATCATAAGTACTAGTGAGATATGTAACCTATAGATTCACTTGCTTCATGTCACTATTGGAACTGGTTTGACTGTGTAGAGACTCTATGTAATGATTAGGATATCATGCTAATTACGAATATGTTGAAACCACATGCTTCTCTATCACTATTCTAACCAAGCTGACTGGGTTATGACTTGTTGAATGCTTGTAACATGAATACAAGATAAGGTGAGTCACTTCCATTGTTTCTACATTACCTTTAACTTATACCAGTACTCATATTGAAAGCTGGACATACTGTGTTCTATATACTTGTACTAACCTTATAGCAGCTGTGATTACACTTAGATTACGTAACTATTATGGAAAAAGAGTACCTGTAATATGCTAGTACTAACCTAATATCGAATCAAACACCATAGCTGGAATCAATGGGTTTAATACATTGTACACATATGGGCTTGAACACGCTTAATACCAGTAAAATGATGAAAGCTGAACATACACTATTCTAATCTATGAACTAGTGTTAGCTGAATCCCTGTAATCAATGGGCTTATATGGAACACTTGTAAGCAGTGATTTGACCTATAAGGGAACCAAGCAAGTATGAATAGCTGTGATTCACTATGATAGCTTACAGAGGGTTATATGGCTAAGGTAAGCTCTATAAGGGTGTAAGTAAGCTGCATATCACTGATCATTACTTATGATTTGCCTTGTATCGTAGCTAGTCTAATGCTTGCTCTTATTCACATGGTCATGTTCATCGATCAATCAAGCTCTAGCTCCTCGGGCGTATTGGGTTGGGTAGACAATGGGATTAGAACCTGTATTAGTTTCTAAGCTGTGATCTATTACTAATACTGGCATGTGGTTATTCATGTATCAGTTTAGCTTTCCATACTTACATATACGTATAATTGATGTGCTGCTATATCTTATGGAAACATCTATTCCCTATCCATGGAGTGTATCTTATGGAAACATAGCACTCAGACTAGTACTACTTATAAATTACCATGGACCGAGTAGAAGGCAGTTATTTGCCGTGTGAATGCAGTGAACAAAGGGAAAGCTACATGACTTACTACGATACATGGGTTCTATGTCTAAGCTTAATCCATAGTAAAAACCATTGCCTAGTCTAAACTAAGCTGTAATCTAACTAAGCTGTATTGATCCAAGAGGTAATCAAGCTATGTATACTAGTAATAATTATATATATTACACGGGTAAGGTTGTACTATACGTATTGAGCTTAGTATTAGTAGTAAGCTAACACCATTGATATAGCTAATCTAAGCAGCATTAGTAATACGTCATATTCAATGCAAGTAACTCATAAGCTTTGTTCGTACAAGTATGATCCAGATCCATATAAGTAAGATAATGGAACCAGTATGAATCCCGAGTATACGAATCATTGATGTTAGTGTGATTAGCCTGTTAGTACAGTTTAACCCGTTACTGTTTTACCATAATATATCACTATACTGGTATCCTTATATCTCAATAAGAGTAACATATGCGTGCTTATCTGTAAAGGTCATAGTGTTATTACATTTCCTATAGTAACGTAATCTCTAAGATGAGAGGTACGTACTTTACATAATATAGATACATGATTACAACTAGCTTACCTCATTGAACTCAATCAGAGCTAATAGCATGGTTAACCTTTCACTAATATGACAACACTAATACCCTAATTGAAATCATAGTAGTGTCAATATAAGGGTAATGATTCACTTCAAGTGTGTTAGTAGATTGCATTACTTTAGGTTACTGCTTAGTCATGATGTATAAGCCTGTTCTAATAAGCTCATACATATCAAGGTTATACAATAGCGATATGTCAGTAATCACATGATCAGAGAACGGTACTGCTCTGTTTCAGTATAATGAGTACCACAGTATTCCTGTAATTCATGATGCTAGTCTAAGCTTCGGCATGTCAATCCAGATGAGCCTTGTATATAATGTCAACACTGATGATACTCGGTTTACACAAGGACTGTAATAGATACCTTAATCAATGAAAGCCTGTATGTGTTATATGTAAACATGAAAAGGGGAACCAACACCTATGTAAAACAGGTACTAGTAATCACATATAATAAGGTGAGACATCAAGCTTAATGGGCTTATCTCTATTACTTAGCTTATACGTGAAACAGGCTTGTACAGGTGATGGAATAGCTTATACTATTGGTTATGGGTTTACCTAGAATCCTTACATCAAACGAATCAGCTTAGGTATAGTACTATATAACTAGCATCATATCTTATGTGAAGCTTGGTAGTATCCATTCTATCAATGTAACTACTTGGAATCACTGTATTTGCATAACATACTAATCTAACTAACATAAGCATACATTACCTTGTATTCATAAAGCTTATACCATTAATAAGATGGAGTTATAACACATACTACTTATAAGCTAAGCACGAGCATAATGGAAACACAAGCAATCTCATCACATTAAGCCGTATAGAACTAGTATGATTACATTACTAGCTTGATGGGTCTCATAGTAATACATAACTCGTATGATTCAATACCATGTGTAATCTGAGCTATTACTAACATATACACTTTATTGAACCGGGTAGCAGTATGAGGTTACTGAGTGAACAATGGTGATCAAAGGTAACCGATATACTAGCTATTTCTACAAGGGAATGAAGTAACATAGAAGCTTAACTAGAACATCATGCTTAACCAACCTAACTAGTCTGAATAGAGTTAAGTACATAAAATACAGTCAACTCTATCCACTATTTATCCATAATTACTAGTGTGTTAGGATCCTTGTACTCAGCTTCATGTATCGAATCAAGCTCAATAGTACTAAACAGTGGTAATAGTAATAGAGTAATAAACATGAATAGATAGGTGTTTTAATATAGAGTACTGATTGAATAAGGGTACTAGTTGCCTGAACATGATGCTTATAGGTGTAATGGATCACATAAGAGGTTAGATTGAATGGTGATACTACTGTTGAACAGCTTTCCATCCTGCAAAGGCCACCTTTTCACTCTTTAAATTACCACTTAAAGACCTCCTTCGTCATGGGGGAATGAACCAGCTACTCTATATAAGGCCATCTTTCACTATTGAAATTACCAGTTTTAGCCGCCTTTACCTTTTCCAGTTGTTTATGCTGTTTTGTTTACCCAGCAGCAAAGATAAAAATGCTTTAGTGAAAGGGTAATGGGTAATGCGGGGGGTATGCATATAGAACGTAATAAGGGGAAGGCGTACTGGGAGGCGGACTGAAAGGGTAATGCGGATTGAACGGTAAAGCGGACATAAAGCGCACTGGGGATTGAACCGAACAACTCTGCAGAACTTCCAAAATTACACCTCTGATCACTGAAACCGAGAAGGAGCAAATAAGAAACCTCTCTCGGTACACCTTTGCATACAACACCTCTGGCGACATATACTGGGAAGCGAACATAATATACTCTCTCTCTCGTTACACCTTTGCATACAACACCTCTGGTCACTTCAACCGGCCAGAAAAAAGAGTAATATACCTTTTCCTTTCTTGGGGCACCTTAGCATACAGAACCTCTGGCAAGTGATCCCGGCCAGAAGCTAAATAAAGAAACAAGCAGATAAGAACCCTTCTTTTCTCTATTGGTGCACCTCACGACACTATACGTTCGTTGGCTGTTGTCCGTCTGTCCATCCATCCGTTTAACCGCCTAACCTAACACTACGTTGGCTGTTTGTCTGCCAGAATGCTCACCTGCTTTGGGAGGAAACAAGACTGCCCACCACTTTGTAGGTCAAACCAAGACTGCCCACTCCGTAGGGAAAAACCAGAGCTTATCAAACAAAGACTCCTATCCTAATTGGTGACCCACCACCTAAACTACGTGGACTATTCACCCGTTGGCCTGCCTAACCTGAAACACAATGCGATCCCATAAATCAATGCAAGCGGATGAGTCTTTAGAATTGGTTCCAGAAAGGCTTAATGTGTGTATGAACTGATAGCGGTGGGTGTATTGGGTCCATAAGGCAAGGACTAGCACGCTAATAGGCAGCAATGCTTGGCAACGAAATAACTGTTATCCTATAGAAACGCTCTTAAAGGGTATAGTTCAAGGTTTTTCAGGATCTGTTCCAAGCGAACTTGTTGCCTTTGCCGATCCGGGTCTGAGAATCTATTTAACTTGCGTTATATACGTAATTATACAATAATTAGCTCAACAACTTATAGCAAGCTTTTCCCTCCCTCCTCCTTTAAAGATTATATTCAGATCGAAAGTGAACCTACCTCTTTTCATTATTCCAGCCAGCAAGCAGCCTGGGAGCTTATCTTCTTCTTCCAGCTCAGCAGTCGGGGAGCCGAGCCTCTTATTATCCAAGCCGAGCAGCCCATGATCAAAGCCCGGGAGCTAAGCCAAGTATCCTAGCCCAGCAATGACTGGCATCAAGTGGAATGGCACCTACCCGTATTGAGTAGCGTCATCGAAACCTACCTGGATCAACTAATCAACTATCGGCATCAAAGAGTCCTGGCATCGAGTGATTGAAACCTGGATTGAGTAGTGGTATCGAGTTTAGAGTCAGAGTGTAGTTCGTTCGTTTCGTTCGTTTCGTTCGTTCGAGTAGAGAGATAGTTCGAGTTAGAGAGGTTAGAGTTAGAGTGTATCGAGTATCGGTAGAGCTAGAGAGTATCGGTATCGAGTTTAGAGTTCGAGGTATCGAGTAGAGGGTAGGGTTCTCGGGCCATAAACGCTACGGGTTCTCGGGCCATAGACAGACGGGTTCTCGAAGCCATGCCAGCCCAAACTCTTTATGAAACGGTACTCGTCTTTCTTTCTATTAGACCAGCCCTCCCTTTCCATGATCCGATTCTATGAATGGCCAAATTTGAGCATTTCCCCAATCCAATAAAGCAATTCATTTCCCCAATACTTCTAGCTATGTTTTTTCTTTCTTTGCCTGGCATAATCAGAGGCTTTGTCAAGCCAGACTTTATGGACCTACCTACCTCCCAACTCCCTCCTTATCCGCTGAAATGTGATAGCTTAAGTAATCTATCTCTGCTTGCTTCGTTTCGCACCAGATCTGAAATGATAAATCCAAGCCCATCTACCACTCCTTATCCCACTTTCGGTCCAGGTCCGTCCTACCGCCTCTACATCTTTGCCCATCACAGATTCGGGTCCATAATCTTGCTCACTTGAATCTCGCTCTCTCTACTTAATAGGGTCACGTTATTAGCCCATCAGGCTGACCCTATTTTGAAGCAAGTGAAAAAGGGAATAAATAGTACTGTTGATTGCGTTTCTGTGATTGCCGTTGCCTCATAGGCCTTTACCTCTGCTGGAACGGGCTATGGCCCTGGAATGGGCTCTGCAACTCGATCTTGAACTGCTCCCTTTGCCTTAGCTATTTGCTCTTTTGCTACAACCTCTCGATATAAATCTATAGGGTCTGGGCTTAGGGGCTTCACTACAGGCTCTAGAATTTTCAGAGATGCCAGGCGGGCGGTGGTGGTCAAGAAGTGGGGGTTGGTTCTCATGCTACGGCTGCTTCCTTCTTTCCTACTTAAATTGGGACAGGGATAGGCTCTCGAAATGAAAGGGGCTCCGCTGCCTCTGCTAGCACGGAATCTGGATATGGGACAAGAATGGATACTGCTAGACGAGGTGGTGGTTCTCGATCTCGATAATATGGAACTAATGAACTAGTAGGGCTGTTACTTAAATCGCTGGGAAACTGCCTTGACCTCTGCTGGTCTCAATCTTATCTAACCATAAGGCTGTATCCTACTATTGCTGGTGCTTATGCTGCTGGCTGTGGGTGGAAATAAAAAGCTACCTTGAGAGGTGCAACTGAGTCATCAAGAGAAATTGGATCTTCTTAGGAATCAACAAGATAAACAGTTACTCCCAAGGTCCACTCGATCAACTGTCTCTGCTACTTACTTTGGCAAAGCAATAGGATGATGGTGAGATGTGAGGTGAGTCAACTGCGTGCTGCTAATAACGGGTGCTTCAGGCGGATCAAATGGGCATAAGGCGAAACGATATGGATATGTAACGGGATTGCTGCTACTTTATTTTTATATATATATATATATATAAACTCTACCGGACTACGCCTCTATCTCTGCTGCCTTATGTGGTTATGCCGTTGCTAATGGGTTAGCTTAAGCTGGTGAATCAACGGATTCTTCGACCGGATCAATAGGTTAGTCCCCGGTAGCTAGAGCACTTTGCGGGTCTTTCTCTTTCGATCCTAAGGCCCCGATCACCTCTCATATCCTACCTCATATCCTGTCTCTCCCACGTATCTTGGTGATGCTTCGGTGTTGGGTTAACTGCCACCAACTGATGCTGATGCCTTTGCATATCATCTCTCATCCATAGCTATTGGCTTTACTTCCAACTAATTCCCTAAAACATATACACATATCGGATCGAAAGCCAGAGTTAGTTGTTTATCCGGTAGCGATAGTTAGAGCACGATAAGTACCATTAAGAACAGCATGAAAGCCATATTATTACCTAAAGGCGGATACAGATTAATAGAAAGATTGGCAGTGGCAGAGGCCGTCTTGAACTATTATTAAGTAGTAGGAGAGGAGACAGTAACAGGAGAGGGAGTAGAACCAATTAGATATCCTATAGTCCCAGATATGGAGCAAGAGTCTCGGGCTGAGCTACGCCCTTTTTTATGATCCAGTGCCCCCGAAGTGCGCTTATCCTGTATAGCTCGGGCCTTTTGGAACAAAATAGGGTCTTGAAGGTTAGTTGTTGATTCATTTGCTGCCCTAGCAAAGCCTTAGTTGGCCAGCTTCGGCTTTATCCTTTCCTCATTGTGCCTTACTTCGCTTCCCAACTATTTGGCTTTGGGGATTAATAGATTAATCGGAACCATTATCAAGCACCTCACCTCATCCCATCGACTGGTGTTGGATAGCGTGTCGGTCTGCTGTGCCTGAGAGAGAGATCAGTGCTTGATCGTTGATACGCCTATGTACGTGCACTTTAGGAAATAAGAAAGAATAGTCTGTGCCCCTATTTATTATCCTGGGCCTTATTCTTTCTGTTATATACGGATCCATAAACTGTATCTGCCTGTCTTGGAGGGGAGTACATGAATGACCAAAAGGCCCTATATATATATGTATGTAGTAGAGCATTAGGTATTCCGCTCATCTAACCTCTCCAGCTCGAGTTCTTTTCGTTTCATTCCCTTCCATGGGTTTTATATTATATAAGTAGCCGCCCACCCCTACCTTTTCTGCGCGGGCTTGACCCAGCAGCCTTGAGCGATATTAGTTAGTAGAAAGCAACCACACCCGGTGCCGGTGCACCCGAAGGGGCCACCCTAGCTTATGTCCTTTACTATTTATCTATTATTTAAAAGCAACCTACCCTCGGTTTCAACCCACGCAGCGGCAAGGAGGGCAATAAAAACCGTAACCTTTCTTTAGGGCTCGGGACCAGACCACACCCTTGCGGTGCAATAAAACGGGTTCTAATCAGTTGGCAAGCACCCAAACCCTATCGCTTGAACCCCCTTTTCTATTATATAAGTAGGCAAGCAACCCTACCTTGATTCCCCAAAATAGAGCGGCTAAACGCACCTTCCCCTTAATTGCGCGCTGACAAGTAGGGCAAGCTTTCTTCAGAACGTAATTAGAAGCGAGCGTGACCAGCCTGAAAGCAAGTGAAAATACCTTACCTTGGCAAGAAGGTTCGTTCCTTACTGCTTGGCCGGTGGAAAGAGCTAGTTACAAGCCTTCAATCAAGCCCGTACGTTATTTGTCTTCCTCTAAATAAGGTACCTGGGTAATTTGTAGATAGTCTTTTTAGGCCCCTGTAACAAAATACTGACTCGTTAGCGGCGATTAGGTAGGTCCTATGGGTTAGGACCATGACTATGATCACTGCTACTAAAAGGGAAGAATCTCCCAATTGTTCTGTTTGCTTATGGACCCATCGATCTGGTAATGCGCAGGTTGGGTTGGTTATTGGTTTGGTCTAGCTTTCGCGGATCGACTTCCTAGATAGCGATAGTTCTAAATAAGATCGATTGAAAGAGTCATCTTCTATTATGTAAATATGTAATAAGAAAGTATCTAATAATTGGTTTACAACCAAATAATCAAGTATCTAATCATCGATCAAAAGAAAGTATCAAATATTCGATAAGAGCGATCGAACAAATATTTCGATGAGCCCTATTTAAGGCGACCTATAAATTAAATGATTCTGGATTTAGGAAGCCGATTATTTCCCTATTTGATTCTCGATTTAAGTGCATTTCATTCATACATTCCCTTTATTTAAGATTGATTCCACTTCCAATTGATTCCCGAGTGAGTAATATCCCAAGGTTATAGAGTTGAGTTGCCATACGGGGCGTGCGTGAAAGTATCTACAACGTTTCAATCGTCGTATTTGCGGATTTACGTCTGTTCTATGGCATGTGCCGCTCCCCAGATCTTTACTTCCCGATCTCGAATTGTCAGATCACTTTACAACAGGGAATCACTCCATATTATAATAGTAGGGCGTTTAATAATAGTGGGGGAATTAATAATAGGGCGGGGGGTGGGCACTAGAGCTGCAGCAGCAAAGCCCGCCTACCAAGCTGCCGAATCGCACGAAAAGTGTACCCATATAAAAGGAAGTAACCCACTTTATTCCGGCCGGCCACTGCCGAGCTACGCCCAACCCTACTATTACAATAAGGGCATAAGCGGGTAGCCCCTATATTATTGAAGCTCAGCTGATTCAGCCCTATTATATAAAAAAGGCTTGAATGCCAAAAGAAAAGAGGGGAGGCTGCCCTACTATTCTTATTTAAGGGCGGGATCTTCATCAATGGATCGAATATCGGAAAACATGCTAGTAAAACACGATTCAAATGTATATACACCAGAACCGAACAACATGAGAAGCTCCACCTTCACAACGTGTAATAAAGCCCCCGGCAAGCAACCACCCCCACAGGATTATGAAAAGCATCCGATGTGTAAGATACTGCTGCTATTGCTTAGAGGACTACCTAAGCTATCCACCTTTGCTTCAAAAATATAGGCGGATAAATAAGAATTTGATCAGGTGTGAGAGATGAACAACGGGCGGTGAGCGGCCGGCAAGCTCCTTACTACTCTGCTGCCCGTTCCACCTTTTGTACCTGTGCTTATTATAATAGTAGGGCCCATCTTTCAAGGCATCTATTTGCAAATCGTATCTATTCACTGAAGGTAGGGAAGATTGACACTTCCACTTTCTGTGTAAGGGGAAGCAGAAGTGGTGTTGGAATAGCTGTACTTGTTGTTGGATTCATTGGAAGGCCCCGTATATTAATGAAAGGGTGGGGGCATCATGATGAAGCGTATTGAAACCCCCTATTAATTAGAAAGATTAAACAATTGTGGTGCACGCCAGCCACATTAGAGATCCATAGAATCAGGCTGTACTGTAGAGATGAGTAGTTCCTTACCCCCGCTCCCCTCCTCCTTTCTAATTAGTAGGGGGGGCTAAAGCTTTTGGGAAGTAAATAGGCTCGGCTGGGAAAAGGGGAGAGTCTATTGTTAAGGCGTCCTAACAATCCAATCCAGATCTTACCATTTTGGAAAGTACTCACCCTATGAAAAGTATGGCGCTTCTTTAGCCGTTTCATGACGCCCGCCCTCTTATTTACTTTTTACTTACTAATAGATAACTGTTTTATTATAATCAATCACCTTAACGCGGCGACTCATTTATCAAAGGTGTTTGTGGTGCAAGCATTCCCCACCTGTATTGCCCTTCTTCGCCCTACTATTCTTATTCGCCCTACTATTCTTATTTGCCCTACTATTCTTTCAGGCCATCCCGGAGGCATAAGCGGGGGCGAGCGACTAATAGGAATGAATCGGAGTGGGGCTACGGCACGCAACTAGATTCGATTCGACAATAACACTCACAGCACTTACGAAAAACGGCCCGGGTGACATAGATCTTAATAAGGGAGTCCTCTTACCACCCGGTACAACCACCACCGATCTATCTCTTTAAGCGCGGCTTAACCAAATACACCAAGCTATCCGATGCCATGGAATTGAACACCCCACCCTATTATTATTATTGAAGGGGTATGTAATAAGCAAGTCAGTATTAAACACTTGCGATGTATTAGGACTTCGCCCTATTTATCATGATTATTGAAGGCAGAATGGAATGAGTTTACGAGAATAGTGACCCAATTAATTATTAGTAGGGGAAAGGAACTGGAATCACTCACCTCACGTTATTAGCGGGCGGGAGGCGACAGCAGGCCATCATTACTATCGATACCTTACTTACCCCGCCCACACTTCTCGAGAGTACTGAATGCAAAGCTTAAATAAGGCATAGCATAGGACGGCTCGGAATAATAGGTATCCCGCCCCCTCCCTTTTATATATACTTTGGGGGTTACTGAGGAGTTATTTGTGCTTCAGAATGTTCGATCGTATAAAGATATGTGTTTTCCACTCGATTGACCTTAAATAAGAATAGGGGAAGTTCGATAACAAGTGCTGGTTCAACATTAACTATGAACCCATTCTTCGTTTTTATAGCTAAAGAAGTGTGAAGTAGAAGTGACGTTCTAATCGGCGAGAATAGATGTGATTCAGTTACTGCGTAGCCCCTACTCTTAGAAAAAGTTGAAATCGCTTAAATAATAATCGAATAGGGCCTGGACGATAATGAAATGAAGTTCGCATTTTATCTGATTATATATAAAAGGGATGGGAATCGGGCAGATGCAGCTCACACTTATATAAGAGCCCGCCCGATGTTACAGTGTAATTTCCCAGCCCCCCTACTATTATATTATAATAAAGCGTCGAATTATTATAATATTATTCTAAATAAAAGCCTTGAATAAGTGGTCGATAGAAATCGAATATGGGGGGGCGGGATTTACTAATTTATTGGTTAGTCGGCCCATGAACTAGAATATGTAAGTGAGACGGGACGGGAATAGTGACTCTTAGTTTACTAGAGTCTTTATTCTATCTCTAGTTACCGAAATAATACGAGTCAATACGTTAAAGAAACACTTCGTATAATATGGGGCAAGGACTTGTTTGGAGCTATCTGTCTGAATATGTGGTAACCACGCTACCTCAGCATTAACGACTGCCTTAGTTCGCACGACAAGGAAGGTGAATAAATAACTTCTGTTTTCTTTCACCTCGATAGTTGATTGAATCTCACTAGTGGCAGAGCCTATTCTATACCTAATAGCCTGGGTTGAATCACCAGCATCAGTCGCATTTGAACCAATTGATCCAGTTGTTTACTTTTTTGATCGAGTGAAAGTAGCACCAATTTACCTTGAATCAGCAGCTTATGGACCAATTACAAAGCCAGTTGAAGCGCTTGATTCATAACCAGTTTACGGGGCTAATGCCAATGAGTTTGTCGATTCATTTGACCGAGATCGAGATCTAGTTATTTCTGTTCCAGATGAAGAAGCAGTCCCATGCGTGGGCTCAGCGCTAAATACATATGAAGATCCAAAAGTGGACCTTTAATCAATGGATCCGGAAGCGAAGGCGGGGTTTGGGGAGGTCCAGGCTGACTAAATGGTTCGTGTCTTTACTGGCTGTTGCGGAGTGGTCCCACAAAGGTAACCCTGCATAGATCCGAATCCTGATAGGCTTTATTGATAGGCCTATGATAAGCCTATGGATCAAAGGGGGTGATCCCTCCTCGCATGCTATATGGGAGATGTCTTGGGGAGGCAGGGGTCGAATAAGAGTGGATTGGGTGTTTTATATATATGTGGGTAGTAGAGGCCACATTGACAGCATGAAGCGGGCGGCTACGGAGTGCTATATGAGATTATGATAGGGGAACTCGGTGCTGAGTGATGTGTAAACTATGGGAGTGTTCCGGTAAAGAGACAGGCACTATCACGATAGGCATAATGCGGTATAGGTCTACCTGAGGATAGCTCTTGGGAGGCGAAGGTAGGTTCCCCTAATGGGAGAGTGGAGCTGTTCACAGGCACCTCTCGAATGATGGGATAGATAGGATAGCTGTTCACAGGCACCTCTCGAATGATGGTATAGACAGGATAGCTGTTCACTGGCACCTCTGATGCAGTATCTATGAGTGTCTGTTGCTCCTATTGACTATCCCTATCTTCTAATAGGGGTAGTATCACTGGGCCCTCGCATTGCTGGGGAAAGGTCTGTCTTTGGCCTTCCCCTGAGCATTGCTGGGGTACTGATCCAGTATATGGAGACCACCCCTGATGGTATAGGCGGGTAAAGGGGTCGATTCCTCCAATGATGGTATAAGTGGATTACTGGCACCTGGCTTCGTATTCTTTACGGTCAATGATGCAGATAGGGGCATTTCAATGATGGATATTCCTTTCCCCGATGGTATAGGTAGACTAATGATGTGAATGTCGATATGGCTTAAATATCTATTTGGATACTAAGGTGGGTTTATATCCTGCCTGATTGTATAGGGAAGAGGGGTCTAATAGCTTCCCTACGGAGTTCCTCCCTCTGTGAGCTAGCATGTTCCCTCTGTGAGGTGGTTTAAATTGAAAAGAAGGAAAATTGCTATGTAAAGCTTTTCTTATTCATTTCATTATTCTAGTTTGTTCACCCTCATCGGCCTGAGGAAAGAAGATTAGGAAGCTTGCTCAACCTTCATACGTGGTGGCGTAAAGCTTTCCATGACTGTACATTAGAGATCCCTAAAAAGACTCTCTAGGACATCTTTACAAGGGCCCTACACTAAGAAAAATGAACAAAAGTGTTTCTGGAGGACCTTGAACCCACTAAAGGAACCATTGACCACCTCCTTCGCATTGAAACACCTATATAAAGGCTTCTATGGGAGAAATGAAACCTAAGCAACCTCAAACCAAAGTCTCCAACAAAAATGAAATAGGCAATGGGGTTAGAAAAGCACCCTTTCCTAAAAATGAAACTCAAACCATCTTTCAAACCAAATAAAATGAGAAACATGGCATCCTACCTCATAGGCTGGGATGTGAGGCAAGCATGATACCGATAACACTAAAGACTACCACAAACTAGAATAATGAAATGAATAGAAAGGCCAAACTAATAAACCTCCTAAACCCAAAATAGATATCACAAAAAAAAATGACAAGCTCAGGATATACAAGGATCCCATGCCTGGCCATGACCCTCCTGCCAAGTCTTCCAAGAGAAAGAAGAAGGATCCTCATGAACCTGACCTTAACTCTTATGAAGAAGAAGAAGGAGAGGATATACCTACTTCCCCTAATAACAATGGGAAGGATCCTATCGTATTATCTCCTAGCCATCCTCTCAGAGTCACAGAAAGAGGCCATGTGGTCCAGAAGGCGATAGGTGAGCCCAGGTCCACCCCATATTAGATTGGAGCTATGATTGTTTCCTGTCCTAAAAGGGAACACCCTATAGAGGAATCCATGCCCAACCTTATTGACCTCGATACCATCCTTATGGTTCATTGGGTACACATCTCTCTAGATTAGCATATGTCGGAGCAACCTCATAGCCCGTAAGACAATGAGGGCACCCTACCATCTCATTGGATAGGGGTTGTCTCTTGGAGCCAATAGAGACCATCCAACCTTGTTGTCCTCTCCACTCCTCCTACAGTTCATTCCATGCCTACACCTACTCATTCCTCTCCCTCCTTCATCAAGAGCCTCTCCTCTCACGCCTCCTAGATGTCCTTCATGGATATCCTTAGGGTGTGTCTTGATCAAAGGGGTTTCATGATCATGGCCCTTTCCAAGTTCTCCACTAAGCTTACTCAATCGTGTGCTCCTTCTCTTTCCTTTAACCTCTATCATATCCCTCCTTCTGAGGAACGGAAGGCCAGGAATAAAGAAGGGATAACCTTGCCCTCCTACCTAAGAGCAAGCAATCCTTCCTTTTATACGATTCAATGCCCTTTCAGTCCAATTAATCAATACCTCAGGTGCGAGGTCTCATTCCTTTACCAAAGAAAGAAAATATCACTGCCTCCCGAGCGCATAATAGAAATGCTGCCATATATAGACGGGGCCCGGAAGGTTAAGGAAGTTGGTGACTGGGTCCTAAGGTCCTTGTCGGGGGTGAAGACATGTGAACGGACTGCACCGCTTGGATTGACTCAGAATTCTAATCGGACCGATACAGTCTCATCTAGGCGGGCGGCAGAAGGGGGCAAGGCCTAGGCACGGGCGACGAAATGCGGGGATCCGGAGCAAGCGATTCACTGATAGCTTCAGCGGGAATTAGCAATTAGCAATTAGCGATTCGGCCCTCACAACTTGAATCGTCTCCAAATAAATTGCAACTCTTCCCAAACTATAGTCGGAGCGGAGCGGCCCCGGTGAATTAAATATTGTTTCTTTCCTGATGATGTATCTTGATAGGCAGTGGTCAATAGGTTCTTTTTTAGGTTCTTTTGGATAGGATTTCTACGCTTTGTCTTGTTTCACACTTATTATCTCGTTTTGGGTGGTGAATCCTAGTAGTGCTGTAATAGACTGAAGTAGTGTGATCTTTCCTTTTACTCATAGTGTAAGAACTCTCTGTAGAAGTGTTTGTTTCGAAGACTGAATGTTACCTTTCTGATGGAACTCTGTAGTCCCAGGCATATCTATTATATATGTATATA
>Ga0228600_1000013_pt1 | contig 24336 bp, 14 predicted proteins | sample CRU5metagenome_FD_182730 | JGI IMG/M metagenome (GOLD analysis project Ga0228600, IMG submission 182730) | Spruce roots microbial communities from Bohemian Forest, Czech Republic - CRU5 | ecosystem: Host-associated > Plants > Roots > Unclassified | place: Czech Republic: South Bohemian Region... | reverse complement strand
TTTTCCGTTCCCCGGCAACGGTGCCAGAAGATGTTGTAGCCCTAGAGACACACCGAGTTGTGATTTCGGTGCAGTGCCCAGGAACATCTAGAGCTAAGAGATATCTTTTTGTTATATATATATATATATAACAATTCTTAGCTGGTTTTTATATCTAGGGGTCTCAAAATTACTCTCAATTGCTCTCAAATCTTCAAAATGTAAGTAAAATAAGGCATATGGGCTTGTGGCTGATGGGCAATATGTAACATTGCTTATCTAGACATAAAACAGTAAATGGAAGGTGGAAGAGTTGAGGGAAACAAATCTAATTGTGAGTATTCAGGATGAATAAATTCAACAATCATAAAGAGTGGATGTATTGAATGCTTAGGCATTAAAGATCCTTAACATTCACACAGGTGTTGTATTTCAGCAATTCAGAGTTAACCATGGAAATTTTGCAAAGAAATTAAAGCATATGAACATTTTATGTATGCAATTAATTAATTACGAAGCTTGGAAACAATAATCAGACAGATATATCATTCCAAACACATTCCATCCATATTGGAGCAAGACACAACAACAGAAATGGCCTGTAAAAGTTGTCAAATGGCTTTGTATTATATAGCTTAATTTACATGGAGAATACAGAGAATGAGTACATAGAGGAATACACATTCACAATAGATGGTACGGACTGAAAAGCACTGGTCCCTGAATCCATAGCCTAGCCTTCTGAATCTGATCTTCTCATCCTCTGAAAACCTGAGCAGCTAGCAGCAAAAATAGGTCCTTCTCCTAAAAAACGCAGCCTTCTGAATGAGGAAATTCCCTCCCTTTATAAGACAAAATTAGGGTTAGGGTTTCCTGGAAAATTCTGTTTCTGAAACTTATTTTGTCACTGTTTGAAAACAGATGTTTGAACCGCTTCATGGGCCAGCTGCTTGTCCAAAAAACTGTCACATAAAAACTGTTATCCAAAAATGTGGGTCCCTTTTTCCTTTACCTCACCGACCCTGCCTAGATTGCTGCCTTGTAGTGCGTGGAAGGCAGTTCAAGTAGAGGCACGAAGTGGGTGCCCGGGGTGGTTAACAGTAAAAGTAAAGCAAGGTAGGCATATCCTCTCCTAACGCTGTCTGTATAAATTCATAAATTGTATCTGGCTGGCCGGGTTCGCGTTCATCCCGTCCCTACAAGGCACGAAGTATCTTGCTGTATTCACTAAGCGATTAATTAAGATAAGTGGTATAGATAGAAGCGATTAATTAAGATAAGTGGTATAGATAGAAGGGTATAGGTATTCAGGTAGGTAATTCGGGGTAGTTGGTAACAGTCAAAACAGTCCAGAGTGCCCTACCTCTTAAGCATTCATTTCCTCAAGTGGTCTAGGGCTACTAGGTCTAGGTCTTAAGGTGGATATAGGTTGTATGGTAAAACACAAAAGGTAAGGTTGTTTCATCCCGTTCCGCCCGGAGGAAGTCTATAGTTGTACCTCCTAAGCGCTTTCATGAAGTTCGTAGTATAGGGCTAAAGGTCTAGTGATTCAAGTGGGGAGGGTGTTTGGAAACACTGAAGTAAAGGTAAGATTGTTTCATGCCATCCCATCCCATGCCATCCCGGAGAAGTCTATAGCTGTACCTCCTAAGCATTCATTCAGTAAGTGGTATAGGGCAGGTCTCTAGGTATTCAGGTGGGTCAAGAGTTTGGAAACAAGGGAAGGTAGGGGGGTTCATAGCATGCCTACCCTCCCTCGTCTTCCCGGCTGAAGCAAGAGGTGATCAGTAAGTTGGGTAAGTTCTATAGGTGGGTAAAGAAGGTGGTTGGTAGCAAGAGACTAACATAATAAACGTAGGCATCTAAAGTTCGTAGAATGCTGCTGTGGTAATGGATCCAATGGGGTTGGCCGGGTGAAGCCTGGCCCGACAAGATAGGATATAGCTGTCTGTACCCACTAAGCATTCATTCAGCAGGTGTTTAGGGATAACTAAGTAGGGTGAGGTATTCTGGTTGGTAAAGCAGGGTTGCTGGAAACACTTAAATAACGGGAAGGTAGGGTAAAGGATTCATAACAATAGTGTCTACCCACCAACTCCACTAAGCATTCCTGGCTGAATCAATTGGTAAGGGCAGGCAGCACTCCTCCCTCCCTCCATCCCTCCATAAACTAAGTAGGGTGAAGTGATAAAATCTGGTAAACATAACAGGTGAATAGCATGCATGCACGTAAGTAAAAGGCTGATGTTTCCAAGCCAAGTAAATACTCAAGGTGTAAGTGCCTACCTAAGCAAGCAAGCCGCTCTTTCAATATCCGCTGGCTGTAGTCCCTTCCCTCAATCCAAGAGGGCAGTGAAAACGATTCAACGATCCAAGACTGACTGTTATTAGCTGTCAAAAAGAGTAGTCCTTCCGGCTGATAAGGGTAAGTGCCGCTACCCTACCTATCAATCACTCACTGACTAATATTTCTCAAGCAAGGTGTGGGCATCCCATCCATTCTTAAGTTGGTTAAGTGAGGCGTAGTAACGATTTTAGGAAGATCGTCATTTCATAAAGTTTATATATGATTGGCGGGATAGAACATTTGCTTTGAGGTTGAGCGCCTTGATGCTGCTATAACGTTTGGCGAGAGGCTAGAGCCAGGGAAAGGGGCTAGATAGATACATTCCGGGAGGGGAGGGGCTAGAGCCATTAAGGTCAGGGAGGTTTAGCCATTAACCATAAGCCATTCGCCAGAAGCCGCCTTTCACCTATCACCTTTCAACAGAAGCCTTACGCCATTAGCCGTCAGCCAGAAGCCATTCAACTTTAGCCTTAGCCTTGAACCTTAAGCCATTCACCTTGAGCCAGAAGACAAGCCCACCATCAGCCAGAAGACAAGCCCACACCGCAGAGCATACCACAAATATCGATATACTACATGGTGTTACTTACGTTGATATACAATTTGAGGAGCTTAGTCCATGCTTAGAAAATTGATGTTTAGAAGTTTGAGGAGGAAGGAGCTGGATTAGGAGTCTTCAGCCAACCGATCGATGAGGAGTTGGAGGAAGGAGGATGAGGAGTCTTCCCCAAACAGCAATGATTGATTGGATTTTATTGATTGAAACCATGTGACCAACAGCCCACCTACACCAAAACTCCACCAGTCCAGGAACACCAGTCCAGTAACACCAGGACCACCACACCTGCTCCCACCAGGGCCATTCAACCATGGGCCTACTCCCACCTGCCCACCAAGACCTAGGGACGTGAACCTCAAGTCCACACTTTGCATCAAGTCCAAAGTTCACCTCAAGCAGTTCACCGGAAGCCCACAGTGGAGCCTACCTGCCGATCGAAACTAACATGACGTGGCATGGCAAGGCACAGACGGGACGGTACACCTCGAGTTTCCAACACGGACGGTATGGTACGGAACGGGACGGTGCAACGAACGGGAAAGGTCCAACGGGCGGAAGGAGGTGGTCCAACAGATGGGGGTGGAACAATGGAACAAAAGACGGGAGGCTAGACGAACAACTAGACGAACAACTATAGCTTTAATAAAACGATGGCTATAGATAGCTCCAAGTCTAACGACCAAGTGCAAACAACTAAGTGCAACTTTATCTCCTGATCTTCGATCTCTATCCCTGCCTCAGATATTCTCTCTATACCTACTCGACCTTTAGGCCTGGGGAAACAGCCCACCAAGAGCTAGGGACGTTCACCGAAAGACCACAGTGGAAAAAAAACTACCTGCTGATCGATCGAACTTGCCGACTGAATGCTTCGACCTGCCTGCTGATCTCTATCTTGCGACCGAAGACCTGAGATCGAGCTCTATCTTGCCGGATCTTGATTGCGAACTGGAGACAATAACTTTACAGTGGGCTTGCAGCTTGCTGGCTTTGCGGGCTTTACGAACATGGATTTGCTGCTTTACTTAGATAGACCTCGATTGAGAACCGTCGATCTCTTCTTGAGAACTGGAGACGCTGAACTTGACACGGCTTGCTTTGAGTTTTAGTGTAGGCAGATGGCCGATCGTTACTTGCTTCGAGAGTGACTGGTGGTCCAAGAGGCGGCGGGCCGGGCGGGCTGGACGGAATGATTGATTGACGACTAAAAGCCTAGTTTGGTAATGTAAACCTTGCCCGGAAAGTGATTGATTGAGTGGATTGATTGAAGAGAACTGCTTACGGTATTGAGCGGCCAGATGCGGGAGGGATCGCCGAAAGCACACTGTTAACCCTCCTCCCACAACCCACCAAACCCAGGAATAAGCACTTGCCCTAGGGACCTGAAAACACCGCACGGGGGACCCCTACCCCACTTACAAACAGAGCCCTGGGAACCCCAAGCCAATCAGTACAGTACCACCTATTCAATTGGTTCAGTCCCACCAGGACCACCAGTACAACTCCAGGGCCTACTCTGCCAACTAACAAACAGGGGACTACACCAACCTGTCACCTGGGCCTACGGAAACCAGTCCAACAACTGCTACACAATCCAGACCAGCTAGGGAGGTGCGAATATCACAGAACGTTACATACGTTCATATACCTCTTTATTTGATTGCGGGTAGGTTTAGTTCTTGATTGATTTATTGATTGATAGAGCCAGGGAAGGGAGGTTTACCCATTCAGGGAAGGGAGGTTTACCCTTAAGCCAAGCCCACCAAACCAGTCCAGTCCCAATCCCACCAGGCCAACGACCACCAGGCCAGGCCAGGCCAACGACCACCTGTAACACCAGCACACCTAACAACAATAGTCACCTAACTACACAACTCCCAGAACTACGGAACAATCCAGACCGGCTAGGTGGAGGTGAGGTAGTGCTTATTACACTTAACGTTACATACGTTGATATAAAAACCGTGTTGATTTGATTGCGGGCTTGCTAGATTGGATGGATTGCGGGCTTGCTAGGTTTAGTGATTTATTTTATTATTGTGGGCTTGCTAGATTGATTGGATTGATGAGATTGATTAGATTGATCGATAGAATGTTCCCAACAGCCCACACCAAAACTCCACCAGTCCAGTCCAACCAGTCCAACTCCAACCAGTCCAACTCCAACCAGTACAACTCCAACCAGTTCACCACCAGGGCCTAGCCAACCACCATGGGCCTACGCCCGACCTAAGAAGTACGAGTGACTAAGTGTGTGCACCCGCGCAAGGTATGAGGCGAACAAGGAAGGGTTTTAAACGCCCGCATCGTAATTACATATATTAAAGCTAAATGACATAAGGCGTATATAAGAAGGAGAGTAGTGTATCCAGTGGTGTGCACTTTGTGCAGGGCAGTATTCATGTCTTCATGGGTTGGCTCATCCTGGCCCAACAATATTAGTGCTACCACAAAGATTCCTGGATAAAAAAAGAGGTTGGGGCAAGCACTCCATCTACTAAGTAGAGTGAAGCGGTTAGTAAAGGATGGTAGAACAGGTGGCATGCACGTAAGTAAAGGGAAGTAGGCTGAGTAAGAGAGCAGCTGCTACCACTAAGATTGAGTCCTCAAGAAGTGTATTTGAAGCCTTTGCAAAGCTTTATGCCCAAAATGCCCAACAGCTCTATGTGAAGCCCTTCCATCCGATCTAACGCTCGCTGTAAGTTCGGGGATTACTAAGTAGTGGGTTAAGTTGAGGCAGGCAGTATTGAAAGGTTGGTAAAGGCAGGTGGGTTGCAGGAGGTAACAGTCAAGGTAAGTGGTACCAAAGAATAAGTAAGCAAGTGTGATTCCAGGCCTGTGAATACTGTATGGAAGCCTGTCCATCCAACAGGGCAGTTCCCACGCACGATCCAACCAACGCCAGGTTGTTCCTTTCCTCCTGTGCCACCCACCCACTAAACTTCCTATAATAAAGTAGGCTTGCTTCTAAAGTTAATACGACTGGTCTAAGTGCAAGTGCCCAATCCAACATCGTGTAGACTTCTAAATATAATAGACTGTTCTTAGTGCCAACCCAAGAAGCCCTTTCCTTAAAAGATAAGGGTATGGCTGTATTGACTCAATAAAATCTGCAGTTCCAACGATCCAAGACTGGGTGGGTTACTTCCAACTGACATTCATTCTGTAGGCTAAAGGTAAATGGCGATGTTCAAAGTGCCCATCTAATCTCATCAGTTCAGGCAGTAGTTCATAATTCGGGCAGCTCCAACGATCCCATAACTGGTGGTAGCTGTCTAACTGAGATTAATAAAGTAAGCATAAAAAGCAGGTCTTCCCTAAAAGCAAGGCACGGAGTGGTTTGTGGGGATCTGAAGGCTATTCTTTTATCTTGCTTGCTTGTTCGCGTGGGGTGGGCCGTGTGGTGCTGTCCTGATCTTCGTTCGTATTGGGTTTCATCCTACTCTTTTCCGCTTCGGCTCCTGCTTACGGGCGAGGAGGGGGGTGGCTTCAGCTCTTCTTCTTCCTCCTTCCCTGGCTTCGGCTTCTTTCTTACTGCGTCGGCTTCTTTATTGCGTTGCTCCTCACCTTCCTTCTTCTCTGGCTTTCCTTCTCTCGGCGGTCCCCTTTCCTTCTGGCTTGTCTTCCTTCCTTTCTGGTCTGTCTTTGTTGTGTTCCTTCGGGGGTGGATGGGTGAGTGAGCGGTGGGGTGCGTGCGTTAGGGGTCCAGGAGAGTGGGTCTCCGGTTCTGGTTCTGAGGTGAGGGGTTATAAGAGGAGTGAGGTGCTAGGTGTTGTCCAAGTGGGAATGGTAATTTTAGGAGTGGGAAGGTGGCGTGGCCGCCCGATCCAAGTGGGAAATTAAGGAGTGGGAAGGTGGCGTGGTCAAGACCTATCAGACATATCCAGATGGGATATTTATATGCATGAATCTGGCTAGGTAAGCTACCTTCGCCTCTGTGTAAAATTCCACTCCGTGCCTTGAAGGAAACGTCACTTTCAATTGCTGTTGGGGGTAGATATCATATAAAGTAAAAAAGTGTAAATAGAGTGCTCTAAAATGGCTATTTCAGAGGTTTCTATCTAATCTGGGTCACAATCAGTCAAGGTAAACGCTCACTCTTCTCCAGCAGCAAGTAGTGGATTATGGTAATAATGATTCCGTTGATCTAGTTGATACGTCCGATTTTACGCCTATCCCTCCGATGTCGTCCATCCCGGTAACTGGTAGTCCTGCTCTGTCTCTTGGTTAGTTCCCGTCTATCGGTTGGTAGTCAGTCCCGCATGTTTCAGTCAGAATCAAATCCATTTCATTGCTTCTCCCAGCCCTTGGTTATTCCTCTCCCAGCAAGGATAAAGGCGCTGAACCTGAGTCAATAAATAAAGAATTCCGTTCACCCTGCCCTGCTCCGTATTGTACCGTCCCCGTGTTGGGTGGATGTGCTCCGTATGGCGACAACTCGACTCTATCATTTGGTGGGTCGACGAATGATTGTGATGTTGCACGGAGTATGGTGTAATGGTGGACTTCCTTCTCCTCTCGGCCAGCGGTGATGCGGGCCTTGTTATCCTCTGCTTTATGTTGCATGGGGTCTCTCTTGCATATGATAGGGCACTTGGCTAAATCGATATCACGTATGTGAACAACTTGTCTTAATCCCTTCTGGTGTTCACATGGTAACTCCCGTAGTGCCACTCACTGCACGAAGCCGTTCACCCGCTGCACATAGAAGCCATTCACTGAAGCCGTTCACAGAAACCATTCACTGAAGCCGCTATTCAATAACTGCCTGCACGAAGCCGTTCGACGCCATTCACTGAAAGCGTTCACCGCTGACTGCGTGAAACCATCCATAAACTGCATGCGCATAGCCACCATGCATGGTTCAAAGCATTCCCGTCCGGGGGTATGGTTCTTTCTCTCTCGGGTCTGTCTTGAAGGGTTCTGGATTGAGCGGATACATCTATCTTTTCTGTTAGCAAATGGGTGTCCCCCATCTCCAGCCCAATCATTTAAAGCGTTAAGTGTACATAGAGCAAATCTCTTTGCGCTAGCGGAGCTAGCCTTATATTGCAACACTGATCTTCTATTTTTAAATAAATAGAAAGGGATCAATGTCGATTGGGTCGAGAAGATAGAATTGCTACTTGCATGGCGGCTACTAGAGTATAGAAAGAAGTCGCCTATAATATAATATAAGGGATTTTTTTTACTTTGGACTGAAGAATGGAACGAGTCTCAGTCACGGCAGACGCCCACTAATGGGGTGTTGCTATGAATCCGGTGGATCATCCCCATTCCGGATCCAAACCATGGAGGAGGTGAAGCACGCACGAAAGGAGGTATACCTCCGTCCGGTGTCACCTTGGGGCCCACGCTGGATTTCTCACATCTCCATCTAAGTATTACCACTCGAAACACTCGATCAAGGGGAACAACGTTGAGTATAACTCATATCGCTTGACTTACCTTCGTTGAACCACTATCAGTCCGTTCTAAACCGTCAAACACGTTTGGACTGTATTAATCAATCCTGCTTCCGCTCGTCCTGGTTCCACTCGTACAAGGAACCACCGGGCTGGCAAAACGGATATAGGTTTCGGTCCTTCTCAAAGTTCAACAAATTGATGAGATCACCTGATATGAGTTCAACGATGTGTAGTAATCGATCTTTATATGGTTTATATCGTCTTACGCCTTCTCCTTCCCCTTTTCTTTATTATAGGCCCTTTAGTACTATAGTCCAAGGTATCACCTCCTTAATAAGCGTTGTGTGAAGCCGATTCGTTCTGAGTTATTATATGCGTAACACGGCCTCGCGGAATGATTACTTTTGTCAAGTCGAATTCCCTCCTATTGACGTGTTGCCTGCCGTTTTTACTTCGACATCGAATCGGAAATCGCTAACTAGCCGACCGACCTGGCATAGTTAGCATGATGTATGGATTCGTAAAGTTGGTCTCTGCATGGTGGGCGACCTACCCCTCCCTACGAGGAGTTATATCTGCCCGGCAACGGCTAATGAACTCTTGCTATTACGATAGTGAAGGATTGCTCATGGTCTGCTTATCAGCCCAGCAATCGAAATAAGTCAATAGGTCGGGTAGGGATGCTAACCTCTTATTCTTATCTTAGCCGCGGGATGCCTGACCAGCGCAATAGCAGGACGAGGTCCGGTTGAAATCAGCCCAGATAAGCAAGCGCTTGGGGATATAAGCCCACCTATAAATAGAAGTACGATACGAACGAGGTACCAATTTTGTGATATTATCCTTCCTTTGATTACAATGCACTAGCGTGGTCATCTCCTATACGAGTCTCCCATGATTGTGATCGTTCGGTAAGCTGCCTCTGTGCGGTCAGTCCTAACCCCACCCCTACCGGTGCTGTTGGTAAGGGGCTGGTGGAAATAAGCCATGCTGCCTTGTTTCGTCTCTGTAAGGTGTCGGCCCGGTCCTAGCTTTACCCCCGTAGGGCACTGCCTTTAATCATCACCCCACTTCTTTTAGTACGGTCCGAGCCCGCTGCCTGGGTAGGTCATTCCTTAGCGCTTGGGCTTATAGTAGAAGGTTATCCCTGGGGTACGGTCATAACCCCATTCTATCTCTTGGTACGATCAGTAATAAGCCCAGGTGTTTACAGTTATTACTAAGCGGTAGTGCACTCCCTCTGGCTCTGCTACTGGGTCAAGGTAACTCGCCCTAGCCTCTGCTGGCTCTGCCCTAGCTTCTGGCTTTGACTTTGTAACTCGATCAACTGGTTCAAATGCTACTGCAGGCTTACCAATAGCAGGCTTACCAATTCTAGCGTCAGTGAGAGGTTATGCTTCGTGAAGCAGCTTATCCAGTTCCAAAGAAACTGATTCAACAGATGGTGCTGCTAGTGCTTATGGCTCTTCTGCTCCTGCCTGGTGGTGCTCCTTTTGCTGGATCAACAGAATCAAGGTCAAGGTGAACATTTGAATCAGCGGAATCGGGGACACTACTGGCTATCGATCTGGAGGATATGAAACTAGGCAAAGTGAAGCTGCTACTGGTTCAACTGGATCACTCGCTTAATCGACTTACTCAACAGAATAAACAACATTAACTGGCTCTGCCCTACCCTAATAGTGCTATCCTTATAATCCTAGTGGGATCCCAATGATCTAACTAACCATATTAATCATTCCAAAGAGTGTAGTCCTCCAAGCCTCTTTCCAGTCTCCCGCTCATGGAGTTGCTTTACCCTCCTTCTGATCCCATGCTAATAGGTATGCGGTTATCTAATGGTATCTATTCATGAGTAGTACTGCTTAGTGTTGTTTGCTTAGTGAACTGTGAAGTGTGGTTTATTTGGTGATTTGCCTGATGCCTCTGTCGGGTCTGCTATGGGAAGTCTCTTCGGTTATCGAGGTGCTTTCCTTATATGGAGTAGTCCCGGATCTCGCTAGGCATATCATGATGGTGGAGCGCCCAAGGCGATCCTGATTCTGCTTCCGGTATCTCGCCTTGTTCTCCGGATCTAGGCTCCAGCATAAGGACAAAAATTAGCGCTAAATACTTACTTTTGACTTTACGAGAGATCTATTACACGCTTCTTAAGGATAATAATCAGATTGGGGATGCATGGCTATATGAGAGATCATCCATTGGGAGGAAAGGCTAAAGGCTCTATAATAAGAGAATTGCCCTTGCCCTGGTGAATCTTGATCTAGATGAGCAGGTTGGGATGCTCCCGGCTAATGTCTTTGCTTCTTTCCTTGATGCTTATGGAGGGTTTAGGGTCATAAACTAAAACTGGAACTCAATCTGCTTCATCTGGGCGAGGTACTGGTTCTCAAACATGAAGAGATGCCGTAAGGTATGGAATTGAGCGAGGTGCCACCACCTTTACTTATTATGTTGCGTATGCTGCTGGATAAAATAATGAAACGGGTGAATGTGCCTATGCCTATGTTACTTAAAAAAGGTAAATTGAATCTGTGTTTAGAAATGGGCGGGCAAAAGATAGAAATGTGAATGCAGAAAGGAGGATAGAGATGGACTAAACGGAACTAACTTATATCAAAGACTAAATGGAACTAACAAACTGAGCCCCACTAAACCTTATCTCTGCTATATCATAGATGATATATATTATCCTTTGCCTGTAATGATGGAACGGAACGAACCCTGTCTAATTAGCTGAGCTTCCTGTTTATCATGCACGATGGAACTGATTGGATTGAGGTCCTGTAATTATGGACTGAGGTTACTAAATCCGAATGATAATCATATTAGTTAGTTAGTGGATTTGCCTATAATGATGTTAGGTTACTAATGAAATTGATTTATATTTATAATCCTATAATGAATGAGAGAACTAATCATCTTGTGCCATATCAGTGCATGTACTAATATGTGACTAGCGAAAGCATGGTAGTTTGATGATTATTGGTACAGAACTATGAATGGATGATAAAGAACTAAAGATTACATTAAAGTGATAGAGAGGAGGCTGGCAAAGGAGGTGGGAAAGCTGTCTCTATTGGCATGGCGTATAAAATGGTCAAAGCTGCTGCTCAGTGAACATGGCTCTGGTAAATCTGTATCTATTAAGCTGGCGTATGATATGTGGAAAATCTCTAGCTATTAGAAAATGATCTGGTAAATTCTCCTGCGTGAAGCTGGCGTATGTATCTGACAATTATCCCCTCTACAAAGGCGTAGGGGAGGGGAAAGCTTACTCTTATAACTGGCGGGCAAAAGCTATTCAATTCAGTGAAGCTGTCGTATGAGGCTTTCGATGTTAACCCGGCGTAGATACTATCGTAGGTATCTGGTCAATTCTACTTTTTACCATGGCGTATAGAAATGGGATATTCTCCTATGTGAAGGTGTATGGGCTGGGAGATTATACTGCATGAACCTAGCGTATGAATGGGAAAAGCTGCTCTTCAAACCTAGCCGTATTATATTTTATGGATTTATCCTGCACGAACATGGCATATGGGATGGGAGGTACCTAGTTTTTAGATTCCCAACCTAGTCCAGATAGTGGGTTAGCTTATACGCTACTAGTTCCAGTCCCTGATCGATATAAAGACGCAGGAACAGTAGTCGACCCAGCAGCAGTAGAAGTAGCACCACCACCAAGGGCATAACATGAAGCAGATATAGTTCCAGGTAAAGGCAGATCCAAAGCCCGTACTAGTTCAAGTCAATTGTTGAAACAATGGTAACCATCTACAAATTCGACCTTCCAATGCAGGATTATTAACCAGATACTTCAGTGTGGAGTGATCTATGGAAAACTTGAAATGCCCACCCAATAAGTAATGACGAAACTTTTGCAATGCATACACATAGCTAACCCTTCAACTTCCGTCGTGGTGTAGTTGTGCTCTACTTGTGATAGCTTGTGACTAGCAAAGTATATTGGGTGATCCATATCCCCTTCTCCCGTTTATGCTAAGATAACACCTAGAGCAATGTTCAAGGCATCCACATGTACATTAAAGTATAGGGACCGACTGGGGAAAATCAAAATTGGGAAACTAAAGCAAGCTTCTCCTTTGGTATCATGAAAGAAGTTTCACACTCTACAGTCCATTGAAAGGCTTATTACTTCTTCAGCAGTTTTTCCATCAGCTCTGTGATAGAAGCGTAGATGCGTATAAACCTATGGACTCTGCATTTTTATGGGGCATGCAATAGAGAGAGAAATGGAGCAGGTGTTTTGCTATTTTAACCACAGGGGAAGGAATTCTCTCATGGTTTCAAGCTCGATTTTGAATGCACCAACAATGTGGCTGAGTATTCAGCCTTTATCTTGGGGTTGAAAGAGGTAAATAAGATGGAGATTAAGCTCCTCCGAATCTTCAGGGATTCTGAACTAGTGGTAAATCAAGTAAGGAGGGCCTGTAAAACCAAGCATCCAAGATTGATGCAGTATAGACATGAGGTATGGCGTTTATTTTACAATCATTTTGATGTCATTAATCTAATTTATGTCCCTAGGGAATAAAACCACAGGGCTTACAATCTTGCCAAATTTGCTGCTGAGTTTAAGTCCCCAGATCTGGATCATCTATCTTATTCAGTTAAAGTAATGCGCAAGCCCGCCATTCCAAATAACATTAAACAATGGCAGGTGTTTTAAGACGATGAGCAAATAAAAAGATTCCTAACCATGGTAGATGAGTACAATAATATGAACATTTACTCAGATAGGGAGGATGAAGAAGGAGAATTGGACACAGGTCAGCCATCCAAAAATGTAGTACATGACATGATCAGGGGTCAGAAAGTGATTCAGTTGAAGACCAACTACATCCCCCGAGGTTGAGTCCCCCTGGAGACACTGTTTTACCTAAATGATGTGCCCCTTCTATGAAGCCCGAATTCTCCGAGGTAGAAGATTACAACTTGGGCACAGAAGAACAGCCACAGTATGTCAAGCTGTCGAAGACGCTGTGTTCGGCTGAGAAGGCAAAATATGCCAAGCTATTTAAGGAATTGAAGGACGTCTTTGCCTGGAAATATTCAGATCTAAGGCCCAGTACTTCAATAAATCCTGAAAGACGGGATGAGGGGGACATAGCTTCCATTCCCAGGTACAATCCTCAGCCTCAAGGCGTTCTTTTTTCCACCACGCAACCAAGTTTCAAAAACCTCAAACCCCAGCAAGGGATGCGCTTCTCAATGTCTTCCACTCGCCTGCAGGGGCTCGTTCCGTCAGGCTACATTCGCCTGGCCTCAGCTGAAGCAACTCAGTTGGTAGGGTGGTTGATCATCGGTAATTGCACGGCTCAAGGCGGGATAACGACGAAACTCCTGGTTGGCGATTCAATCAAAGTTGCTTAGCCTCCGCACTACGATTAATATAAGTTTTTCTCTCTCGTCTAATGCCAGTCCAATGGTGAAACCTCCACGCGGCATTGCTCCGGAAGGCTGTCCGAATCTAAAGGCGTCCCTGGTTCCAAGGGAAAAGGACAGCTCAACGCCGATATACAGCGGTAGGGAAGCGATCGGAGCTACGCGTAGCGAAGCGAAAGAGCATAGCGAACTACGTGAGAGGATCGGATGGAGAGGGTGGCTAGTATCCGAATCCGTTAGAAGGTGTGCGAACCCTCGCGGAGGCAGAAGGTCACTTTGGGTTCCTCTTTCCTTAGGTATATGCCCTCCCTCCCCCTTGGAAAGAGGGATTCAATCCAGCCGCAGGTGAACCTACGGCTATCTTATGACGATGCTGAGCGGACAATGCTGCTATTATATACGTAATTACGCTTTTCTTTCTTCTCTCTCTTTTGTTTGTCCTTCATTCATTCTAAACAAGAAAATAAAGCATCAAACCTAATCATCATTCTAGCAGAAGTCGGATGATTAATGCCAGGTTGTGTCTGTCCCAAAAAGGAAGGTAGTTGAATCGTCGAATGAAGGCTCCCTACCACCGGGTTGAAGAAGGAAAGGAGGTCAATCTATCTGAACAGAGCAATTCTGAAACTTCCTATCCCTTCAGGTCGAGCTAGCTTAAGCTTTCGCTATCGCTTCCTCTCCCTAAGCTATTGAATACACGCTAGAACTGGAGGCTCATTCCGCGAGGGGAATGTAAGTTCATGGTTCTTTTTTTTATAGACTTTTTTTCTGAACTCCCTTTCTTTCATTAGCTTACTTTAGAATCAGTACTAGCATGAAAGAGCCTCGTCCTTGCTCGCTTGCTGAGGGCTGTCTTTCTCATATTGAATACTTGAGGTATGCTTGTCTTCCTTGCTTCCAGTGCATGCTTGCCCCTTCATCAAGTAGTCTCGATTGTTGTTCGCAGTGGACTCCCTAGCTTTCTGAGGCTATTGTGTTTATATATATGAACATAGTATTGAATCAGAGGAACTCCCGTGCTTACAGTCTTCCTTTGCAGCTTGCTTGCCTGACTCTATGGCTTGGTTCCCGATCTCCCTCTCTTATGGGTAAGGTAGGGGCGCGGTCTTCTCCATGGCTTGTGTAAGAGGGCAGTCTTTCTTCTTAATTCAGTAGAAGGACGGACTCCCTTTCATAGGGGATTTTCTTTATACACATTCATACTATTTAATAACTACTAGCTTTAATGAGCATACTTGCTAGCAAAGATAGGCTTCCCTCTGAGGGTTAGGGTTGTCTTTCTATAAATGCATACTTTATACTTTATAAACAAAATACCGGATAAAATCACTAGCTTTAAGTGCTGGCTTGCCTTCTTTATTGCCTTACGGCAATTTATTGCACTTGCTTTCATTAGCTTCTGAATTAGCTGACTAGTCTCCCTGGCTTTTCTAGCTTACTTAGGGCTGTCTTTCTGAAAAAGCATAGTATTTAGTTTCTAAATAGCATACCAGGTAAGCGTTAGCTTTAGTTAGCCTCTGACTTACTACTCTCATTCTTGCTTAGAGCTTGCCTTCTCGCCTTCCTCTTCCTTTTGTCTTTATTGCCAATGGGGGCTCATTCTGTAGACGCCATGAGCCTAGGCTTCCTTTCTTCTGGCTGTGTGTTTATTATAATTCAAATATGAAAGTGGATCAAGACTACTCTGAAGCTTCTGCTGGATGGAATACAAAGAACTAGACGCATTCAATATCCATTACCTGCCCGCAACTCTGATTCTATAATACTCTATATCAGGTGAGTGCAATAAATTGCTTGCAGGCGCTTTAATGAAGTCGCTTCCAGTCAGATAGCTTGCTTTTATTCCCTGCTTGCCTCTCTTTCTAGTATCCTATCTACCTCGCTTGCTTGCTAAGGGTAAAGATCTCTTTCAATCTAATACTGACTAGCTATCTTTGTCAATCTGATACTGACTAGCTATAATACTTCCTAGCGCTCTTCATCTTACTTAATCTAAATAGTGACTAGCTGCTAATGACTAGCCCTATGAATCTTCATACTTCCTATCCCTTCTTCCTCTACAAGCCCTATCTTTTCATATTGATACTTCCTATCCCTTCTTCCTCTACAAGCCCTATCTTTTCATATTGATACTTCCTATCCCTTCCTCTACTAGCCCTCTGAATCTGAAGACTTAGTCTCCCTCCCTCTCAGGACAACTCTATCTAATATAGGTTAGGCCACTTTGTCTAACTGATACCCTTATTATGAATCCGGGCTGCTCTACCCTTATGATTAGCTTAATGAATCCTAGGGGTAGGCCAGGTGTAAGGGATCATGCATGTTTCCATAACTCCTTGCTTCTAGGGTGGGTGTTAGCAGATCATAGGGTCCGGTCGAAGCCATTAGAAGCGTAGACAAGGACTAACCTATGAGATGCGTAACACCCTTAAGTGACTTCCAAATAAAGTAGTGGGTCCGTAAATGATTGATCACCATGATTTCCTCCAGCATTATTCCTATCTTATAACGTAGGGTAATTAGTATGACGGGGAGGGAAAGAAGTGAGTCTTACGGGTAGGTAATTAGTCCGGGGAGGGAAAGAAGTGATATGACGGGTAGGGAATGATTATGATGCATCGTTCGTACTTTGCTTGCATAGTGAACATCATGTGGATATTGATGGCACGTGATTCCGTTTCATAATGCTAAGTAACAAAGAGAAGATGTGAGGAGTGGAGATTCCGGATTGTGGTAATTTCATGTCCCTGCCCCCAAGCCAATGTGAGCCAATTAGGTAAGCTCCCAAATAACCACTAGTTCCCACTGATCGTACATGTTCCCACTGATCGTACATGAGTAACTCGTCGTTCCCACTCGTCCACTGATCGTACATGAGGCACTCGTACATGGAATAGAGCCACATGGATATTTCCTTAAGCCACATTCATGTGGTGGTTGGTTCAAGAGTAGCTATTATTTCTCAGGTGATTCCTTGCTGCTAGCTCTATGAGGCTAGTAATATTAGTAAGTAAGTAAGTTCTATTAGTAAGTAAGTAAGTTAGTAAGGCCTTTGATTCCTCAGTGAAAAGTTGTTATAGATCCCTTGTATAGTATGAGGTTCAGTGTTGAGGTATAGTTATAGGTTCCAATAGTAATTACTATCAAAGGCATAAGACCAGGCACAACAATCATAGGAATTATAGATTAGGGATTCTAAAGTATGAAAGACTAGATATAGTTAGCCTCTAGTTCTTCCTACTATCTATTCCTACTTGACTTGAACAACAAAACCATTGTTATCGAACAAGACCTACATGAGGATTTATTATTTGTAACCAAGACCTACTAATCAATAAAGAGAGTGTAACATACTTCCTAATCTCATATCATAATGAGCTTCTACTATAATAGAGCATAAAGCATAAAGAGATAATAGAGCATGAATATATCTTCTGATTTTAAAAAGTAGATTATATAGAGGATGTATTTAGAACAAGTATATAGAGGATGTATTAATCTTTATAAGAGACTTAACACCATATATTAAAGTATTAAAGAAAGGATAAATCCTAAACATCATAATTCTAATGAAGTGATTTCAAGGATAAATCCTATCCTAAAGATTCCTAAAGATAAGAAATATAATGAAGAGGGGTTGTTTGTTCATTGAAGCTCCTCTGTTGTTGTAACTCTGTGCAGTGAGCGACAACGAACTAGTTGTTTCCCTATACTGGACCTTACAAGTGGCGGCATCATGGCACTCTAACCGTACGTGACATTCATCATACGGCGGTGGAATGAGTATCCATCCTTGTCTAGAACAAGAAAACAACCCCAGTACTACGGTTTCACGCTATCTCTCGTGTGCCCGGGCTTCCTTCAAGCTGAAGAGTGAAGATCGATTAGAGTTCAGAGGTTAAGTCCATATTACGTATAGAATCTAATCTCCCTCGCCACAGAGATCTAATCACACCGGCCGGGCACCGCGAATAAGGCATCAAACATCCAGCCAACCGGCGGGGCAGTGGTGTGGTGGTATAGGGAAAGCTTGATTGAGCCGGTGGAGAAACGAGAACTGAGAAAGACGGGAGAAACTGTCAAGTCGATCGGCTTGATTACTGGAGCGGAACGAATTTATCTGGAGCCTCCACAACGCATTCCTATTACTAAACGAATAGAGAATCAGGATTAGCGGCGAATCGTATTAGGCCCTAGGGAATATGTTCACTGCAAGTATGTCTATTCTTATTAAGTTATACCATTCAAGGAAGGGAAAGCAGGAACTCAATTAGGAAGGGAAAGCAGGAACTCAATTATTGGGAAAACTCTCTTAATCGCCTACGTGCCCTCCTTCGGCCCTTGGGGGTTACCCTCACTCACTCACTTCACTCCTCACGTAAACTTAAAGGAGTTAGCTGCCCTTTTCCGCCTTCCCTTCTATTATATTATAGGGGTTCAGAAAAGGGATAAAACCCGAAGGGTTACCTCTGATATCTTTATTTCCCTATCTTTATTGAAAGATAAAAGAGATTTTAAAGATACCCGAAGGGATATCTCAATATTGACTATATCTTCCATTTAACAAAAAGGAGAAAAGATAGGAGCCAAAGGAGTATATCTCATATTTTCCTATTTGCGAAGAGATAGAGAGATAAAGCCGGATATATTCTCTTATCTTTGTATCTCCTATATTTTCTATTTTAATAAGGTCCGTTAGGTCTTGCCCTTCCGAGGGCAAGGAAATAATAAAATAAGAGATATAGAACCCTAAGGGATATAGTATCCTATCTTTGATCTTTGATTTCATTCCAAATAAGGTCCGTTAGGTCTTGCCCTTCCGAGGGCAAGGAAATAAGAGATATAATAAAAGAAAAGCTTGTTCTTCTTCCCGGCTGCGCTACCGGCTACCCGACCCGATGAGTGATGTTTCATGGGCTTGAGGGGCTTTTCTTCTTGCTCGACCCTAGACCAGCCTCTCAATATTGACCTGAGGATCGTGAACCGCATCCGCTTCACGCTTCAGGCTTCACTTTTGATCGGTAAGCTATCCCATTCAAGCATCTTCGCTTTCACGGCACCGCTTCGCTACGGAAGGCGACCGAATCTATTTCTAGAAGTTATGATATTGTTAAGCTGGCCACTTGAATGAAAATAGATTGATAGCAGTTATGAGGAAATGGGGGATCCTCGAACTAAGGGCATCTCACGGCACGAATAGAATAAGCCTGTTCAGTTTGCTTCCTTTCTGAATACGAATAGAAGTGGCCGTTTATATTATAGGGGGGAGGGGTTGCGACTGCATCTCCTTTCGACTATTTGCATCTCCATCTCCTTTTGTTGACCAATTGCGGCTAGACTAGACCCTTGTGGAGCAACATCGATCACTTGTGGAGCAACATCGATCAAGGGACTTACTTAATAAAGAAATAGGGGGTAGATAGGACTTCGACCGGCTCGTGAGGCATGCATGAAGTCCTGGACCCCTGGACTTGTTGGAGTAGGGGCTGTACTTTTATGAAGGACATGTCCGAGAGGCGTGTAAGGGTAAATCGTTTTTTCGGGTTAACCTGGTCATCAAAGGAAGGGTAAATAAAAGTACGGGGGATATCAAATAAAGATCGAGTCAAGTACGCGATGGAGTGTAACGTCACAAGAAGGTAGGGGGTATATGGCCCGGTCCCCGAGGAAGGGTTCGGTATTTTCCGTCATTTTGGTAACCCCTTCCGAAAGACTTCTAGGCAAGCCCACCCAGGAAGAAGATAGTGGGATGCCCTTCCGACCATCAATCTCACGATGAGGTCGATCGGCTGAAACCTGGTCCGGGGGCCGCGAAGACTTAACGTATAAAGGGCTCAAGGCCCTTCCCCAATAAGCACAGGGGCGGGCCCGCACCTTTCGACGGATATGGTCGGCTAGAGTAGTCTAACTAGTTATGACACCGACGTCTGTAAAGGCGAGGACGGTTCACTCGGAGCCCGAGTCGTCCACCAGCATTAGCACCAGGCATCCTAGATCAACTGAAAATGCAATTGATTTCGCTGACTTCCAAAAACCTTCTTAGATGCATGTTTTGCTAAAGCAAATGGCCGATCGTGTTGAGAGGTTCGTGGGCATATGGTCCACCGGGGTATTTCACTCTTTTTTTCTTTAGCCAAATCGATGATTGAATGTATGTAAGGTTCTTCCCTCCAGCCAATCTATCCGGCACTGTAAGGTCTAAGTATTATTTGGGGTGGGTCCGTCGATCTAAAAAAAGCCTATGAAATGCATGTTTTGATAAAGCGCACCTTTGTTTGTGGGGAGTCGGAGGCATATGTGATCCAGGTGGGGTATTGAACTAGCATTTTTCTTGAGCCAAATCGCAGATTGCGAGCATTTCAGGTGATTCCATTCCATCCATTCCGTTGGTTGAACCTCGTCCAATTGACTTGTCCCCGCCCAGCGCGGTATTCCGATCGAAGTATCCCCCAGTCCGATCCGATCCTGCAAGAGACAACAAGCCATGCCCTAGAATAAGTACGAAAAGGCATGCCATCCAGCAATCAAGCATGGATAGCTCGGAAGAATCAAATAGTAAACAGACTGAACATCCAGATTTGGAGGTGTCCAGGAGAATCGAAATATCCAAAATTGAGTAACAAAAACTGAGCTGCGTGGCGTTTTCTGCTGCTTCTTATGAGGCATTTGCCATTTCTCCCGGGGCAGGTTCCACCCACATATCCAGATGCATGTTCGGCTTTCGAGGGAGGATGCGGGCGGGCTCCGTTTCCTCTTCTTTTGAGGCGGGCTGAGTTCACTTCCAAGGAGGCGGCTGGTTCCACTTCTGATGAGGAGGCTTTTTGCTCGGCTTCAGCTGCAGGGACATGTTCCATTCCGTCGGATGATGGATGCTGTGGGGATGCATGCTCTATTTCTGAGGAGGCGGTTGGGTACCCGGTTAGACAGCTCTTATTCAATAGCTGGTACGGCTGGGATTGATTGCTCAGATCGCTGGGATGAATGGTGTGCTGCATGCACTGGATGAGATCACCGGATTGGATAAGTACCCTGGTCAGTGCCTTGTCAAATGGGCGTGATACGGTTGGCGTCTTTGGTCGCTCGGTTTAAGACTGGTAAATGAACTACTTCAAGGTGGCCTAACTCCCGAGGGAACAGATTGCAAAGCGGAGGGGGAGGAATAGAGACGCTCTTCTTTAGACCTGAACCTTTTATGGAATATGGGGCAAGTATTTATATACGCTATATCGGGATAGTATTTAGAACCAAACCTTGGTTGGGGCGAGAGCGGGATAAACACTCATTAGGGAGGTTGTGTATTAAAGAATCAAGTTTACTAAAGCAAAAAGCAACTTATTTCACCCAGATTGGGAATCCCCAAACTTACAGCGAGCAGATCGGATCGGGCCCTTTATATATGCTGTTCTTTTGCCATAACGCCTTTTTTATTTGTATGTCTCATATCCGGCTTGATAAACCTTTACCCTACTCGATTTCTTTCTGTTTGATAGGTTGAGTCGTCCGAACTAACTGCCCTATGAATTAATTACTGCCGGAACTTATGATACATGGCTAGAACTTCAGAGACACAGCTCTGGATTATCGATTCGACGAGGACCTTCTTTCTTTCGTAGCTAGCTTCTTCCCTTGCTCCCCATGCTTTCACTATTGCTGGATAACATGGCGGGGCTGGATGGATGGATAGGAGAAAGAACCTAACATGCATTTCTGAATTGATTTCGCTTAAGACAAATTACATTTATAAACCGATGAATTCAGGATAAAAAAGGACCCGGAGGGACTCTCCTGAGGTACGAGGGGGAGGGGCGAGGTACGAGCCGCTCGACCGTATGGGAGAGGGTTCGCCTTATAAAAAAACGCATTTCAGAACGTTTTTGAATTGACGGAACCGCCCCAACAATGACCAAACTTGCTTTGAGGGTGCCCGATGCACTTCGCTACGCGCCTCACCTGCCTCTAAGCCTATTATGCTGCTGCCTCCCCCCCTGGTGGTTTATTGGAAGGAATCGCCTTAAATCCATTAATGAATCGATTTACCTAAAGCCAAATTAGAGTTTTCGACCCAGAGGAATATCATATGCCTTCGACCCCAGATAAATGGGGTTCGCTTATATCAGAAGCTTTTTTGGATCGACCGCTCCTGGTGCCTTTCAGATTAGAATATGAAACTCCGTGCCTCACCGCTGCGCGCTCTGGGGCTTTCTTTTATTTATATATACATTAACACCCCTTTTATTTATATCATAATTTATGGAATCACATTTGCTTACAGACAGATCTTATTGGTACCTACTATTCCGGCCAAGCCTTGTCCATATCAGGAATTAGAACAACCACTAGGAATAGGAATTAACAGAACCCCACCTACCTGCCTTTCATTTTAGTGTCTGCCTGCCACTATTCACCTTTTTCTAACCACCTTATCTCTTTACCCTACCTTTTACCCCATAAATCCGGTGTTTGAACCTATGTTACATTATTCCCGGTCCCGATTCATTCATAGAGGGAGGCTCCCTCTCTTCCATGCATGCTCCGCTCTCCATGACAGGCGGGGCATCCAAATTATCTACGAACGAGGCTAACGACTCTGTCGGGGAGTACACATGAACGAATGAACACTGCTCCATACCTAAGAGGTAACTCAGGCCTTGATGGCAGCTGTAAGGATCTTGTATTCCAGAGGCTTCGCTCTGGCCCCCCCCTTGTCCGTTAAAAAAGCCATGCATCTAGAGATTCACTCACAAGGAAGGAGGATTTAAGCCCGCCCCCCTGAACCCTGCCGGACACATCCGATGGACAGGGGTTAGCTCTGTCAATGTGTAGAGCCAAGTGTAGCAGTAGGCACTTATCAATCAGGCCCCTTCCCGGCTACTGGATCACTCCAGTGCTTCCCCCGGCCTTCGGGGTAGGGTACTACGGACCCTCTGCCATCCATTGCAGCAGAGCCGTTCAATGAGCGGGGGTGCTAAGCGCAGTTATTTAGATCATAAACAGATCAGAATTACACGTTATTGTATGACTATATATGGAAATATATCCATGTATCTGAATAGAAGATATATCCCAATAGATGGATCAATATAGATTCCCATTCATATCTATCTATCTATCTATAGATAGAAATCGAAATACGAATCGTAATGCTACATAGCAGTAAGCCCCAAATCCTTCATTCATTTGGCGGAAAACACTGCTTTGGGTCCATAAAGCGCGGCCAGGAAGGGGGCTCTGGGGGCCTGCCTCAACGGCGGCACTTTCTCTTTTCTCCGCGCCCGTTCCGCATGCGCTTCGCGCGCCATTGGCGCTTCTCCTCTTATTCATCGGACGGTTTTCCCCGGATGGACTTCGCCGTTATTTCCCAACCCAAATGGAAAAAAGGCTGTATCACATCGAGATGTCAATTCGTTCCCCGTCCCCGATAATATGGGTAATTCCCTCTGTCCCTTTCTCCATATTTCTTAATTGATCCAAGGAAATCGAGGGTACCCTCACGGGCGGGGACCCTCGATTTCCGGCTGGCTCGCGTCGTCCCAGCAAGCAACCGGCGGGGAGCACCTCGGTATACGATCGCGCGCTGTAACTGGGAGTCTTATTACACCTAGGGCCAACTTTGATTCACCAAACCCAGGTTCATCTCGTGCAGTGATTGCGGACTCGTACAAGGTCCTGGCCCTTTATTTCTTCCCCTCAAAGAGTTAGAGTTCGGGAAGATATGAAAGGTAGGTCTGAGCTCTGCGAAGGTAAGGATCTTGAGTAGATGGTTGATGCATCAGATACCCTTACCTTCGCAGAGCTAGCTCAGGTAAGACCAGGACCTTACCTGCCTGAGCAGAGCTCAGGATTTACCTGAAAGGACCTTACCTTCGCAGAGCGAAAAATAAGGTCCTTTCAGGACCTTACGAATGGCCTTACCGTATCAAATAGGTCCGCCTATAACGTGTGTAAGGGCTTTGCTATGACTTATGTAACGAAGTATACACCGAACAACTTTTATTTATGGGCTAAAGTAGTGGTGGAATAGAAAGAGATATCTGTCTTAGGGGTAACCTCGCTAACTCATCTAACGACTGCCTTAGTTCGCGCGATAAGGATAAGAATATGAAAGGAGAGGACACAGTAATATAAATCTTTCAATAGTCTCTGTTTGGTAAGTATTGAAATAGACTCTGAATTGACGAAGGCTTTGTAAGGCAGGCCACCCTATAAGCTCGTATTCGGTAACTAGAGATAGAATCAATAATATAGAGCGCGCTCAGGTAAAGGTAATACCTTTCAGGACCTTTCGTAGCATGCGTTCCCATCCGTGTCGCAACTTATTTGGTAAGCTACGTGTCCGGTGCACGGATAACTGCCTTCGGTCCGTCCCCCACACTGACTCAGGCAACCTTCCGGCCGCCCAACGACCTATAACGCTAGTAACTACTCCCATCAAGGCTAGTAAGTAAGCCCCACAACCCAAAGCGGCGGAGAACAAATAGAATTTGCTACGAAAGCCGGCTAACGGGGGTATTCCTGCGTATGGGAACATAGTAATGGAAAAGATAATAGCCGAAATAGGATTCGTCCCGGCTGGAGCGCCCAGATCCGCTATATATTTGACACGGGTTTGCCGTAATGCTAGGACTATGGCGGAT
>Ga0228600_1000012_pt1 | contig 24394 bp, 17 predicted proteins | sample CRU5metagenome_FD_182730 | JGI IMG/M metagenome (GOLD analysis project Ga0228600, IMG submission 182730) | Spruce roots microbial communities from Bohemian Forest, Czech Republic - CRU5 | ecosystem: Host-associated > Plants > Roots > Unclassified | place: Czech Republic: South Bohemian Region... | reverse complement strand
TATCCCTTACGCTATGCTCAGGTAAGCAACGTAGATATATAGTGCATTCTGGGATCACCTCCATTCTGTCACTATAGATCATAGTTGCCGTAACAAATTCACAAATCTGCTCTGCACCCGGGATAACAGAAATAATTTGTGTAGGCTAGATCTAGAGTGACAGAATTTTCATTCTGGCCTCCACAAATGAAATTCGGTCAAGTAATTCCCGGGATATAAATCCTTAACCCCCTCATCAGATTGGGGAACACACGAAACAAGGATATGAACTGGGTAAATGGAAATGGAAGAGAGATGTTTCCAATTCCGATTCGTTTTCCAAATCAGACGCTTTTTCTACATCCATATGATCTACTAAAGTATATTGGTATTGCCCGTATGATGGAATAATATTTCGGCTCATGGAGTCCCGAGAAGGTATAAACTCCGACCATATATTGCCCGGTGCTTTCTCGGTCAAATACAATATACAAGTGGGACCTGCACTATGAGCAAGCTGCGCGGAGAACCAACCTTGCTTCTCCTTTCTATCCATTAGTTCGCCGTCGTCGGTTCTGCAACTTGGTCGAAATGGGGTTCTACCGGGAAACCATGGATTTTTGGGTTTTCGCCATTGGTTACTGGTCGAGCCACTGGAATGGAATGAGATAATAATCTCTGGAGATCTCTTCCCGATGTCCTGGGTTTTCCTCTGTAGAATACTTCTCCCGAATGGCATAATTGTCCAATTTTTCCTTCCCCCGATCTCCTTTTTGGGCTCCTCCTTCTCCCTCCTTCGGGATCGTCGTTGGCTTATTCACTGGCTGGAAGGTTCGCAAGGTTAGACCCTCCCCTCGCTACTTACTATAGGGGAGGGGGGACCGATAGGTATAACCTTCCTCGCCATCCTTCCTCACCTTCCTTTGTCAGGCGAGCCATCCTTCCTTATAAAATATTTGCTTGCTCAATCATGCATGATGGCGCGCAATGCTTCTTCCCCTGAACGAACAAATAGGGCGGGTTCTGCAGCCGATCATTTTAGGGAAAATAAATCTCACGTCGCCATATCTATAATGCATGGCCTGACCCTACAATTCATTCCCCCCTCTACACATGCTATTGCCTGCAGCACCCGAACGAACCATTCACCTCGCTCGATTATTGATTGAGAAAGTGAGCAAACCTCTCTCTAAGCTCTGCGCCCTCCCCCCCTATGAAATGAAGAAATAAGATGAGCTCGGTCCGATGAATGATATCTTCTTAACCCTTCGGAGTCCCCAACCAACCAATAAGTAGTTGTTGGGATGCCCGCTTGGTTGGTACGGGCGCTAACAAAGGATTGGGATCTGGACCCAGCGAATTGTATATTCTATGCTACTATTATATAAGATAAGGGGGTTTCGGAACAGCGAGTGAACTAGGTTTTTGCATCCCATCCTCGAGCTTCCATTTCTTCCGTTAAGGGAGATTCGGGAAAGGATGGAATAGGAAGACGTGTTTCCAAAACGAGCAAGATACGGGTTGGAAAGAGGAAGTTAGCAAAGTTGAACAAGATTGGAATGAGCATAGGAACATGTATCGATGTACCAGATTGGCTAATGCTCCCAGGTTGATGCGATGTATTCCACCGGTTGACGGGGGACTTAATTATTGGTATATTTATCGGTCCAACACGGATTGAAATAGGAGCCGGTTCGACAGGAAGCTTTTGGGAACGCGGTGCACCCGGGTAAATAAGAAACGAGATGAATACAGGGGTTAAACGAGCATCCCACACCCGAAAGGTGCCCCACATAGGTTTCCCCCGAAACCCTCCAGTTACTGAGGTCAACAATGTGGAGAAAGCACCTATTTCTGTACCGGTTCCGGGAGAGCGGGGAAAAAGGGGATGTTTTGTTAATGAGAGCAATAAACTGCTGATAGCCACTGCAATATGAACAGGTATACTCATCCGAGCTGCAGGAACATGTACATGGGTGATTCGATGATTTTCACCTTGTTGAGAATCTGATGGTGCCACCCGAATACTCAAATGAATAGCCATCGCTGTTAAGAACCACCGGAATCCAATGGGGATTTGCGCGTAGCTTCTGGTCTTTGAAATAAAGAAATAAGGTTGTAATAACGGGACGAACATGTTAGAATTTGATCCTAGCTAGTGGAACGAAAGATACATGCATGTATATGGAATACATAATCTATCTAAGGTTATACCGCAAGGTTATACTCGACTGACTATAGGGGGGAGGTATAACCGATAGGATTCCGCATGGGATACGTACATATAATGATTCGATCCTAGCGCTTTGTTCCTCGCTCCGCTCGTGGCACTCCTTGCTTGCGGAGCGGCATACCAAAAAATAGAGAGAAGGTTATCCCCTTTCTTTCCCGTAGCTCAGGTCAGGTTCTCTTCCTGAGCAGAGCTAAGGTAAGTGACCTTACCTTCATGCTCAGGTCAGGTTCTCCCTTACCTTCGGCTCTTGAGGGGAATAAAGAAAAGGCCAGGATCTTACCGCCCACACCGGCACAGGACACTTCTATTTATTCCCCTCAAATACTTTAGGTTAAGGCCCAGGACCGTCTGCCCTCTAGAGCCTTATCTTCGAAGTATTTATTTACTTACTTTCATCTTCTTAAAGTAAGGTATAACCTTGGCCTGGAAACCAACCTTATTCATTAAATAAGGGAAATGAAAAGAGTTATGTGCTTATCTCCTTGGCTTTATACTTATCTCCCTGGCTCTCGTTACCGACATAAAGGATACGAGCTCGCGGCCAAGTGAAGGCGTATCCAATTGAATTGAGGAATTTATTGCTTGTCCGCATCGGGCAAGGGATTTCTCTCTCATCTGACCATAGGGAGGATGAGGAAGCGCAAGCAGGCTCTCAAAGGATGAGGATGCGCAAGCAGGCTCTCAAATGTAGGGGTAGGGGTAGGGGAGAGGAATTGATTGCGAAAAAAGCTCGACCAAAGAGAGAGCAAGGAGCGGAGCAGCCTATTAGTCTACGCCGGAGACCGACTTCTACGAAGTCCTTTGGGCGGCGGTTTCACTAAACAAGACACTTAATTCTCCTTCCCTTAACAGGCAAGCGGCCTTACGGCACCTTCTCCGCGTTCCAGTCATAAATTATATATGTAATAACGCTTTAGCAGCCGAGGAAATAAGTGGCTGCTATTATATATGTAATTATGCATTTCTGCCGTAATTACGCTTTTTTTTAAGCATCAAAGAAAACCCAGATTCTAATCAAACCCAAACCAAAAAGCTATTCTATATAGTAATAAGCTTCGTGAAATCAGAATACTTCTAGCCTGGCTTTCTTTGCTTTCCTTTCTTTGTCAAGCAAGCCAGGAAGTAAGTCAAGGCCTGGGTGAGGCGGACATGGTAAGGACAATGAGACGAGCCAATGGAGATAACGTAACGCTTACTTACCTAATGACCTTAGAAACCCTTAAGTTACGAAGTTCACCCGTCACAAAGAAGTCAACTCCACCCCTAACGAGTCAACCTTCCATCCATGCTGCTAACTTTCTCTGGGCCTGCTAGGGAGCCTGCTGGGAGAAGAATGTAGATCTGCCTCTCTCAGGTCAACCATCAATGCGGGTCAACATAAATAAAGGGATTTCTTTCTGCTCAGTCAGCGCAAGTCCAGGATAAGGAGGCCCCCATCTCTGCCTGCATGCAAGTAAAACCTCCATCTCCTTCGATTCAACCCTTAGCTAACTCCCTCCCTCCAGATAAGCCCCATATAGCTCTCCCGCATGCATGTCAAACCTCCCCTAAGGTGAAAAGCAGTGGTGTAGTGGGTGGGATAGAATAACCCGCTAATGAATGATCTTTCCGGTTGTGTTTCCCATCCCAATTGATTGTTTGTTGGCAAATAGCTTTGTTTCTCCGAACTTCTCTCTCAACCTGGCTGGAAGGAAGTGGGGGGCGGTTAGCAAGGTAAAAGGCATCGACCAACCGCATGAAATCAAGTGCCTTTTTAAGGTTGAAGATGAAGATGAAAACATGTATTGCTACCTACTCAGTTGCTAATAGAATCTGTCAGCTCTATATATAAGTATAATGGAGGAAGATTTGTCAGTCTTTATTGAGAGAATGCGCACTTTGCATTAGTGCTCTGTGCCGCTTACAACTTTGAATCCATTAAGAGCAGACAGTGGCAACCCTTATGTCTCTTTAACAAGATGCGGCAACTCTCATTCCTTACTTTCATAGAAGGATAAGAAAGAAAGGTGATTCTAAATCGGTAGCCAGGTTTCTTTGTCTTTATTCTAATTGTATAGGCTGATAGATATACTCGGAAAGTTGGTAATATTCCTAGGACAAGTTTTAATACTCCTATAGTATTACCAAATCATTTTCCAGAGGCTGCCACTTATCCCAGCTCACCGTTGGTTGACCTATCCAAAGGGCCTATTTATTTTAACCAGTCACGAAGGTTAGACACCCCATTCTATCACAAGGCTCCATTGATCAGAAGGGATATCTTAAGCCCTATCCCATCACCCTACAGCTCCCCTTCATCACCTTAAGTCATGGTCATCCCAACCCTTAAAGTGTTTGTCCATTGATTCAGATCCCAATGGCTGGTCCCAATCCCCCTAATCTTTGACTAGCAGGCAAGATTCAAACCTTTAGTCCTACTTTGCGTCACCGAAGTTAGATTCTTTTACTGCCTTAGAACACCGGAGAGCAGGGGAAGGATGAAATCATTTTATTACTTGTTGTTTCAGACAATCGTATCATTGTTGAATAAAATCATGAGAGGTGTTAAATAGTCTTGTTAGCATGCATCATGGAATCATGGAATCATTGGTTCATAAAGAGATTTGACAGTTAGGGGTGAAAACCAAGCCCCCGAAAAACGCAACTCAACATCAAAGAGAAGAAATACGCCCTATCTATCGCTTCCTTGTCGAGGAGTATCTTGTGCTAGACAGACCATTATATTCTCTCTATTACCAACAGGATACAAGCCACCACCAACCACAACTACTTTGTCTCATGAAACTGGTTCACCATAAACAACATTAGAGACATCTTAGAAACATCAATACATCAATCAATTAGCAGAAAGACACAGAACATTATAAACCAATTGACTCAGAGCACATTGAAACAGGAAATCACCCCCAATACGCCACCTTGGAGCCTTCCCATAACACCTACTTTTCACACTGAACCCCAACTTATCACACCTTGAAACAACACCCTCATACCACCAACCTTTAAGGGACAAACACCTGACCTACCTACCCACTTTTGCATGTTTCACTCTACCCTACACTAGTATTTGACTCTAGCCTACACTCCACAAATACAGGGAATACAGAAGCCCGAGACGGAAGACTAGGAAACTTACAACGAGGCCTAGATCACCTTGTCACCTTTTCAACTACCACCTATATCACTTGACCCTTACCGACTTCTACCTCTTCAATTTAAAGTAGTAATATTATTTACCATCCCTAGAAAGGAATTGAATAAGCAAATAGCTGAGGAGAAGCATCATTGGGATTAGTGGTTCTTCGGGAACAGACCCCACTCACTATGCCATTAGGAACATTAGCAAGGTTATATTCTCAATGAATTAGGGAGGAACACATCAGGTTCATTAGGTTGAATTTATATTAGCATGAGGTTGGTTGAATTCTATAGGCTGCCTTGGAACACTAGCAGCTCCTCAACCTTCTTCGTCGGTTGAGCGGCTCCGCTCCTCAACGCTTAACAACACACAGAACTCTATTACTATATCACTATAGAAGGAAGAACAACTTATGCTTGGGGAAACACTTATACTCCTTAAGACCCTACTCTAACTCTATTATACTATCTTAGGAATTAGAATACTATCTTAGGAACAATAGGAAGAATAAGCTTAGCTCTCGTAACCTACATTATTCCCTACCCGTCACTACCAAAATTAGCCTAAGACGGAGGGACAAAAGGCTTGTCGCAGCAAAGGTCCCGAACGGGGAAGGAAGGACGGGATTCCGGTGGTGCGGCGGCTACCGATCCATCGCAGCAAAGCAAGACCACTTGGGACGAAATGGGTTCGTGCCGATCCAAGGTTATACCCGAACGTAGAGAGGGGAAGGCCAAGGATTGTTCTATATCTGCAGATAGCATTGTTACCCTGCGGGCGGGTCCGGAACTCAATAGGAAGGAGTGCCTAAAGGCAATCCATGGCAGGGGAAATGATCGCTTCACCCTGATCGAAGATCGACCACTGAGCCCCTCAAACCTGAACTGATACTGGAACTGAGTCCACTATGAGATTGAATTCTGTCCAGATACGTACGGGTTGGAGGAGAAAAGATCGGATCGATACCGTTGATGAAGTAGCCCAGTAATAGAGGAGTAGAGAGAGAAGCCATCATTATCATGGAGTGAACACGGAGAAGTCTGGACTCTTGCCAAAAAGAAAATAAGGGCAGGTCGCTCTTTAATATAAACTGATAGATAGAAATATCCCTCTTCGCAGGTCCAGTCGTATACTCCCCATGTCGGATCAATAACTGACCTTAGAAGGGAGACGACGCAGTGCTCTCTAAGTTCCTGTCCGGATTTCTTAGAATTATTCACGCTTTACGGAAAGCGTGAATAATACAGTAAGGGAGTTCAAATATACCAAGCTAAGGCTGCGGAGATATCATAAGTAGATGACTTCATGCCCAGACACTCCGTAGGAGACTCATGACCTCATATGCAGACTAGCTCCGCAGGAGATCCCGAAGGGGACTTCTTTTACTACTTCAGTGACTTCGCATCTGTAGGTGAAGAGGAGAAGAAGGTGACTAAGATGCCGTTGTTCTCCTTATCTGCCCGCTTGATCTGTTGCTGCTGTTTTAGCCGCCTTTTTCATCTTTCCTAGAGTTCGCTACATCATCTCTTCTGGTTTAGGCGTAGACATACCATACCTTATCCAGATCTTCTTTCGTTTCTTTTTTTTAGGCAAGTCGAGACCTCCTGGGGAGACTCATGCCCAGACCTTTATGCGCAGATAACCTCATAAGCGACTAACTTCATATGCAGACAACTCCGTAGGAGACATATGACTTTATGCGCTTACAGCCAAGAAGGTAGAGCTCATGCTGAGACAACTCCGTAGGAGATTCATCGGACTCTGCAGGAGACGTATTCGCAATTGTAACGGGCCTGGACTCCATAGGAGACTCATACCGAGACCTTCATGCGTGTTGTGGGAAGACTCTAATCAGGTGTTATAGTTATGAGGCAGTGAGAAAGCAGCTATGAAGGGAGAGATGTTGGGAAGACCCTGATTCATGTGCCAATGTTGATGGAGCAGTAATAAGGCAGTTATTTAGGGAGATAGGTGTGGGAATACCCTGATCAAGTGGCTATGGTGATGGAACAGTTCTAGAGCAGTTATGGAGGTAGTTGGTGAGTGGGAAGACCCAGATTCCTGCTATTGGGATGAGGCAGTGAGAGAGCATTTATTGAGGGAGATAGCTAAGGGAAGAGGTGTTGGACTAGGTGTTGGAATAGGTACCTTTATTGCGATATGATCCCGTTAGCTTCCCAGTTTCAACCCACTATTGGGCAGTTGTTTCCACCCATTGTTCCCCGTTTTAACCCACCTTTGGGTAGTCTTTTCACCCACCCTTTAGTCCCAGTTTCCCACTCTTTAACCGAGGATTCCACCTCAACCAGGTGAAGGAGCTCAGCCAGGTGAAGGAGTCCACCTTAACCAGGTGAAGGAGCTCAACTAGGTGAAGGAGTCCACCTCGACTAGCACCTCTTTCGAGGCGAGGAGTCCACCTCTTGGGCAGTTGTTTCAACCCACCATTGGGTAGTTGTTTCAACCCACCATTAGTTCCTTCTTTCCGCCGTTGTATCCTTTCTTGCTGCCGTTTTCTCTATCCTTTTGTTTTCTACCCACCTATAGTTAATTAGTAGATCTATTATTTAGGTAATTTAGTGACTTGTAAGTATACTTATAACTTCGTTAATAATATAATCTTACGAGTGAATAGGAGCCTTGAGGTGAGGGAATAGGAGCTTTTAGGCGAGTTGATCCCGTTAACCAGCTTGATTCTTCTTTTAGCTTGGTAGGCTTATTATCAAGCTAAGAGACCGAGCCATGACCTACGGACTAGATTCGGGCAGTCGTTTCTACCCCTGTTTCAATTCACCTATGGGAAGTTGTTTCTCACCCTGTTTCCACCCGTTCCCAACCCACCTTTGGGCAGTTGTTTTATTCCAACCCCACCCACTCACCTGTTTCCAACCCTGTATCCATCCCTTTTTCCCACTCAGCTATGTGGACTTTGATTTCAACACGCTATGTAGATTGTTATTTCAACACACTATGTGTAGTCATACGAGTTATAGGCGATCTTCTAACGTACCAATAGGTGATCTTATCACATATGATAAGAATGACTGGTGATTTCCTTCAGGAAAAAGCAGTATACATAGTTGCATGAAATTACGTAAGTAATAGGATTGATAATAAGTGGGAACAAGGCTTCCTTGAGATAAGGATCTAAGAAGGAAGTGAAAGTCCCCATTAGAAGGGAATTCGAACCAAATAAAGTCTTATTTTACAGTATGCAATATTACCAACCTGGAGCTATGTAGCCACAAGACCCAACAATTGCAGACATAGAATCGTCCCCCCTGCCACAACTCTGCCAAATTTTTGCAACACCAGAAATCTGCAACATGAGCCCCATAATCCTCATCCAACAAAATATTACTATATTTCATGTCTTTTTGAACAATGTATGGCACATAATCATGATGAAGATATGCCTGGCCCTGAGCTGCTCCAAGGGCAATCTTGTATCTTGTGTGCCAGTCAACACCAGCCTGAGGCCCATGAAGCAGATCCCCCGGACTCCCAATTAGGAATATACTCATAGACCAACAGATTGGAATCATTATTACTGCAACAACACCATCGTTAGTACTTATGCATGATCTACTCCAATGTGTCCACCTCAACTTTGAAACCATTGTCATTGGAAGCATCACTTTTACCACTTCTCCAAAGCCTCTTGATGGCCTTTACCATTGCTCAATGTGGCCTTGTAAGCTATTCCCGTCCCATTCACATTCTCTTCATCCAAGCAATATATAATATCATATTCACTGAACCCCAACCTGAAGTCAGCATCCACGCCGATTTGTCCTCGGACTTTTTCCTCCCTGTATTTGCAAAGCTTCGGTACCTTCTGTAAAACCATGTGAGCCCAAGAACGAAAATAATGAGAGACAATGGAAACAAGGAATGAAGCAGCCACCACCAACTCTGTCGCTTAGCCCTTTCACTTTGTTCTTGAGAGCAGGAGTTCGTGCCATTAAAGGCCTCGTGACTACACTGCTTATTATATCCAAAAAAACGATTTTCATAGACAGACTTCCCATTCCCGAGCCTGGGAGGCGCGCTCAGTGCATGCCGGCAGATTGAATGGAGAAAGAGAAGGGGTTGTTCTCCTGCTGTGGGATCATAGAGCAGCCCTCGATGTGGAGATAGGGATGGATGGAAACATGCTGAAACTGGCTGGATAACTGGTTATGAAACACACTAAACCATGGAGGAGATCATTATCCAGCAATTTCTAAATGTTCCACCCCCATGAACATTGATATCTTGCCACTGAAGTCAAATCCTGCTTGATCAATAAGGCAGAGGCTTGTTCTAAAGCCAATAAATCAGCACACACAGGAAGAACACTAAACATGGTGATTTAGTGGGATTTTACACCCTTGACTTGCATTTCATTGAAGAATGCCAAGGCTTCATGGGGATGGCCATTCTTATTTCATAACCGTGGGTACGCTTACCTTGTTCTAGAGCCAATAAATCAGCACACACATGCAGAACACTAAACATGGTGATTGTTGTAACAGAAAGTGACCCCCTTAAAAACCCTTTAGCAGAAGAAGTCTGGGGAGAATGAAGGAATGCCTGGAAAATAAATGATAGGACCAGTATAGAAAGTATCACTAACGAAGAAGGTGATTGGGTTGTTCGTTTCAAGAAAATCACTAGAAACTCCAACTTCCAATGTTGCTCTGTTTTGAGCAATGTTATCTCGAAGTATTGGAAAGACTTATGGAATTGAGATTGTTGGTGATGAATCTGCAGCTACTGCTGCTAATTTATATTATGAATAGTGAGGATCATTCTACTCAGCCTGTTCAATATGCATGTTGTTAGCTCGATTCCAGAGAAGAAGAGAGTCCTATCTGTAGACTCTGTTGCGTTAGAGCTTGCACAAAGGCGTCACTGGTCTTCAACATACATGACACTTGTTGCAGGAGTGGTTTTATTAGCAGATGTTAGCATCATGGTATATTTGAAAAGATCATCCAAGAAGAGAGATTACCAATAAGGACCAGCGAAGGCATCAAAACCAAAGGGAAGAAACTAGGTATGCTCACAATGAGGATGAAATAATGAGATGCCTTATTAAAAAAATTTCCTTTGAGTAAGATAGGATGTTACTTTCAGAGGATGAGATTTGTCCTAAAATTGGAAGAATAAAATAATCAGTCATTGGCTCACAGAAGTTTGCCAGAGAATGCAATAGATACAGTGCTTGTAGTGAAGGAGCTATTATTTTGATGAACATCTTTGTCGTTCTCGATCTACACGTGTCACAGGTTACTCTGAAGCAAGCAACCATGTTTATGATCTGCACTTAAGTGAAGAAGAAGCCCCCTGTTTCTTACCAATCCTCCAATGGTATAGGACAAGGTTATTTACATTTATGGATGCATAATGAAAGTGATTGTTGAGAATAAAGATAAGGCCCGAATAAGGCAATAGAGGCAGATAGAAGACACAGGCACATAGTGGTTCCCCTTTTAAGTTCCAAATGTGACAATGATATGGTCCTAAGTTCTTATAATAAATGTCCAATTCTCTTGAACAGAGAATAGTAAAAAAGTACAAGCATACTTAGTAGGTATCATACAAATTGTTAATGTCACAACAAGAATAAATACAAATGGATTTTAGAAAAACACTATCAAAAGGACTAAGTTTACAATAGGATATAAAGGCAAAGGGTTGTTAACAACAACGAGACTAGACTAGAGGGCCTGTCATGTAATCAAGTTGCCAAGGGCTGGGAAATTCCATAATTTAGAAAATTAGGTCCTACATTAAAAGACAAAATTATATACAACTGGATATTGTGACTCACCATAGTGTTCCTTGGATAAAATGGTTGATCCAAAATGATCGCAAATGTAGCCTAGAGAAATTATGGGTGCTAGGATGTCCGAGACACTGGTTTCAAGCTCCAATATACCTTGGATGGCTGACGAAAGTTAGTTGTGACTGTGCACATGCCTCAAGAGTCAAAGGGAAATTGTGCACTAGTACAATTTATATTGATTGCAAACTAACAGACTCACCACTTTGGGGTTTGTGGATGCCTTTTTAGTGCAACACCAAAATGTAGGAAGTAGCTTTCAACTATGCTAGCAAAAGTGGGACCACCTTTTGACATGATGATCACTCAATGATGAATTCTTCCGATGATAACAAAAGATAGAAATAAGAAGAAACATCTGCTATAGCCGAGAATAAATGCATGATTGGATGTATGGCAAAAGAATAAAACAAAGAGAAACTTCATCAAAGTCCAGTGTTTGGGTCACAACTTTATGGTTGTGAGGGAAAAACAAATGTCTCTGTTTCAAGCCAGAATTAAGAAGTCCTATAATCAATGATATACTTTTTTTCTCTGCAAATAACCCCCCTTTTTCATCTAAGAGTCCCAAGATAACTAACTTGGATTGCAGTAATGGAAGTATTGGAAATGGTTTACTTTATTGGGAATAATTTTGCATTTAGTCCTACACAGGTACTCTGGAAAAAGAAGCAAAAAGAAACTCAGCTGCCTTCGGAATGATGATATATGGAACACCATGGCTAAACCTTGGTCTCCAAGACTATTGATATGGAGTCGCTTTGTGTAGTGTATTCTCATAGACATGCCCAAGATCAAAAGTATGACGATACTATGATAAAACAATGGAGATTAGACTATGATCTTCAATGTGAAATTCATACCAAACAACCCAAAGGACTAAGAAGACCATGTAAAATGCACTTAGCATCAGAGAAAAATAGAATTTCCCTTTAATGCTAAGCACGTAAGCATTATCTGAAACTTACGCATTGCAATTAGTGTATATGTGTACCCAAGTACTCAAAAGCTTTCATCTTTTCTTTTAGCCAGGATCCCGATACATGCTCCAGAAAGCAATAAAATAAGGTAATCTTGTGATTGTATCCTGGAGTCTCGGAAACGCTGTTTAGCAACTCTGGTAACAGTAAACAACTACTCGTGAATTAAGAGTGGAGAGTTTGAGCAAGAAGATAAGATGTGAACTAAAGAACCATTGGTCCTTAAACTTGTAATATACATATTTTCAATAGATTCGTTACCTTCTCAAGTAGAGTCTAAATTGTTTGAAGAAGTTAGGAGTTTGACGATTGGAAAGATCTTCAAACTTGAAGAAGTGATGGCTAATATTATCCCACTTCCATTCAATGTTACACCAGACTTCTTTCCATAAATCTTGTCCATCGGAGAATCAACGGTCCAGCAGGAATAAACGTAGCCGGATCTTCTCCTTTTCCATGCCTTTGGATACCCATGGATGTCTATCCGCCCAACCACCATATATCGAATTGAAAGGGCAGGTGCTATTGCTCACCGGATTCCCAAACCATCCCACGGGATCAAAATCGATGGTTCGACAAGTCCCGCATGGACCTCCATTACCCGCAAACCTGAAGATAAGAATCACCGAAACCCAAATAAACTTTCGTCTTGTTCAGTATCCCCTCTAGCCTATTATCCTTCTTCAGCGGGCTCTTTCTCGTTGGCTTCTTGGGTGGCGTATCAAAACCTATTTCGAAGCATTCCGTGCGCGGAAACAATAAGAGATGAGCTTGGGTCTCTCATTTTCGATCGATCGGCAGGGACTTGGAGACCAATCCGTTATTAAGATACCAAGTATGCGCTGTTGTTCGACATGTGCCGGGGTCTTTCCAAAGACCTTACGTTTGATAGCAGTATCATATACGTCACAGCAATCGTCATGGTCTACTCAATCTCACTTTCTTCGCTAAGATACTTCTCTGGATTCAGTGTGATAAACACGGGAACACCTGACCTTGGCATGAAATTGTCGATCGAATTTCTCATTCACGAACTCTTCTTTGTTCATGCTGCTCCTGGCTCTAGCCAACTCGCCGTGATATCGATGATTCGGGTTGTTTGTTTGGTCGTGCCTAGGAAACTAGCGTAGATCCTTGATGAAAAGCACTGGATATCAATCCGTCTTAGCAAACCTATTAGAATTAGAAATAGCGATCCCGGGACCTGCAGAGTTCTAATTTACCTCTCCACATACTGTGGTTGTTCCAATTATCCGAATTGAAAGGAGCTTTTCAAAAAGCGAATGCGTACTGCATGTATAGAGCATTTAGCTCAGCTAACGAATACATCCTTAGTAGCCATCAAATTAAAGTATGGCAAAAAATTGGATAGATCCACCTCACCTTCCTACCGTCAGGTGAGCAATTCTTCCTTTTATTAGTGATAAGAAAATAGACAAAATCTTCGCGAAGCTCCGCGTGAACTACGAAAAAAAGAAGCGAAAGTTTATGGAAGCCAAACTTCTGGATAGGGAAGTGAACTTTCCATGGAACTCAGTTATTTTCTTCCAATTCATAGTTTATCCGGTTGCTTTCGGTTTTCTACTCATAAAATGGGACTTTATTTGTTCGATCGATCAATAAGGGCGGGCGAAGCTAAGGGGAACCCGTTCTTTTTATTCCCTTTCATTGTCGACCAGGCCCTTTGGAACTTAAAAGTAAGAGTGTGAGAGACGAAAGCTGGTTTGCTTTCTCTGTTTCGGTTCGAATCCGGACGTCTCTGTTCTTCTTTGTGTTCTCATGCTCACTCGTTCAAATGGTGGGGGGCGTTCAGTGACCACCTTTACTTCAAAGAGCGGTTAGCGGGGGCCAGCAATGGGCAGGTCTTCTATACGTCATTACACATAATTACCCCAGCTAGTTACCGAAACGGAAGACTTCAATTATCTATCTAATTGTGGCTCCCCCGCCCCAATAGATGAACGTCACAATGAACGAAGAGATTGATTGATAAGCCCAACCTGCTCGCTGTTGGTGGAAGAGTAACCGAAGACATCTACCGGAAGTCCCGACCCCATTGCCCACGCTTCATGGACCTACCCCCCTTGAGTAATTATCTGATTGTTTATTACGAGCATTACCCAACGCCCCACCCCCTTGCACACGCTACAGTTTCCAACCCATTGACCTCCATCAAGCCAGTGCCCTACACACATGCCCGAACCCCTCCCTTACCAACGCTACATGAACTCACGAAGAAGGATTGATTGATGGATGGATTTATTGAGGGAGGGATTGAGCGATTGATCAAGCCAGCCAGAATGCGATTGATCAAGCCAGCCAGAATGCAATTGATTGAGCCATTGAGGGATTGAGGGCAAGAACGAATAGATTTATTCGCCTCGCCTGCTCGCTGTTGGTGGAAGGGTTGGTTACTGAACGCCCCACCCCAAATTTGTTTGTTCGCAAAGGGTTGGTCGAACCGGGGCTATCTCTCGAAAGATGCGGAAGTTGCTCGGGGACGAGATGACTTAATGCCAGCCAGAGATTTCGATGCTGCTTCTCCACCCCCGATCGAGGAAGGCTTGGGGTTAAGGCCCCCTAAAGGGAAGGAACCTCGCTGGATGTTGGAACCTAGATAGAGCAATCGATTCAATTCTCAGTGATCTAGCAATCTGGATCGATCATTCATGCATTATAATATCGTCCAATTTGTTTCCATCGAAGCGCTCAGAATGCATCGTATAATAAACGTCCCTCGCTCCTAAAAGAAGGATATCAAGTCGAGAAGGATGCTATAACGAGACCCTGCCATCCAACCATGCAGATACAAGCCGAAGGTTTAGGTTCAAGCTCTTCATCCGCATGACCCTCCAACTCTATAGATTAGATAGTTAGTTTAATTAATAGATTGATTCCCTCTATTCATTAAAGGGTGGGTTTGGGGGCAACTTCCATCTGCACGTAGAGCAAAGCATCATATATAGATTAAATGCGTATTTCTCCTATGATTATATGACCTTTGCTTACCTATAAAAAAGTGATTATAAGAAGTGACCTGTGAAAAGAAAAGCTTAGATCGTAACCCATAACCGGATCTGCATTTGGTGCTACTGAAGCTACTGCTGGATGCTAGGCAAGGTAATGGTTATGGCTGAGATGCGTACTCTAAGTTCATTTTTCTAATAAGCTAAGGGTGGCCATTAGGTTGTGCAAAGGACCAAGTCGAAGATTGGTTATGCGCTCGGATGACGGAAATGGGTCAATGTGTGCCGACCCCCATTCAATCTCTGAAATTCTGGCTCCTGGGGGGACTGAAGCTTTCATTTTAGAGGATGTCCTTACCTAACTGTTGAGGAAGGGAGATCGTCTTAGCCCCCTTACCTAAGATATGTGATAAATTTCCTACCCTTAGCTATCAGATGGAACCAGATGCATAGGAAAGCAACCATCGCACTTGTATTGCCAGAAATGGTCTTTAATATTTGATCGCTACTATCGGGCCCCCTCCCCGATCATTAGTTGATTCAGTACCAACCCGCCTAAACCTGACCGCTTCTCTTGCCGATGCAAGTTATGCTCATCCTTTTCCTGATTGTCCAAGAGTAAATGATTTGATATCTCATCCGAGAAAAGGCTTTTTTCGGGAGCATTGCAACTCGTGGGGAACGAGAAGGAAGGGAGAGCACAGCTAAAGCCGAGGGGACTCCGTAGAATATGCTACATGCCGGCTTTTTCGCTGCGAGATCATATTCTCCTAGAGCTACCCCATTTGATCAGGACCATGCGTAGCAAGAGATGACATAAACGCAACTTCCGGGCTCATATCGTGCATCGCTATTTACCCCAACAGTCTACCCAAACAGAGGTTCCTATCCGTACGGGAACCTCCGATATACTAAAGGCAGTAGAGAAGAAAGAAAGATAGGGCATTATCAGCTTCAACTCGAGAAGCAGCATCCCCATCCGAATCCGCTGAAGAGGAGACCTTTGGCTCTGGAGTTCATAGTTCATTCCGCTCAACAAGCTGACCCAGCCTGAAGGAAGGGGTTTTAATCCTATAGCCTACTCTCCTGTTAAGTTTTGCCTTTCGAATTAAGCTTACAATTGAGGTCAGTGAGAAGCTTGTAAGTTCCGCCTTAAGCTATAGGGCTTCCCTAGAGGGATGAGGTGGTCGTACCGCTTCTGGGACCACGATATGCACCACCAGGGGCTCTTTTTCTGACAGGAGTTTGATACCTTGACTCCTACGCAGGTAAGCTTGTTCTTCTGCGATATTTCCTTCTTCGTTTGCGTGGATGACCGATTGATGCTATGTGGATGTAGATCACCTGGAGGCCCTTTGGAGATAGGCCTTAGGCTGCTAGGCCAGCTGTAGCTATATCTGATCCGTACTTCCTTGCCCGAGTGGAGCTGATATACCTGGACCACGTCGAGTGGTACCTGGGTGAGAGAGTCTTACGGCAGTTTGGGATTGATCAGCCGGTTCCTGATCCGCCACCTCAATCTTTCGATGCATCGCGGACGGGTGGAGCTGCTAGATATAGCTTACTGGACACTTTAAGAGATCAGATTAGGAACTTCAATGCTGGAGGAGACTTCTTCGAGATGCATTTGACCGACCGCGAGGACTATGTTGAGTGGTCTGCGTCAGTGTCCACAGGCCCGATCCTTCCTCCACACATGAGGATAGGGTCGAACTACGCGATCAGAGGAGGTCAGGCTGCTTCATGGATTGCTAAGCTGAGGAGAGACCTGGATACTATTATCCGGGAGCGCGACACCTCTTTAAGTATTATCTTCTTGTATGGATGGCTTATAGATGCTTGTAGGCCTCCTTGTTTTTAGAGTACCCATGGGCTTGTAGATTGCTGAGTCATCACGGCGAGGTTTCTTAAATCCTTACTTCAGGATCATATCAGAGAGCTCGAAACCCAGTTGAAGAGTCGAACCGATACAAAGCAGCAGAGAGATCTATCTTCTAGAGTCACAGAATCAGACCTCTCATCCGCGAAGTTGGGGTGGGATATATGTGCAAATCCCCGGCGTCGTGGGTCACCTTCCTTCTTTCCTCCCCCCAGGCGCTCCCAAACCGATTTTGATTTTATTGTTATCGTATCTTGCTTTCTTGCAGTCTGAAATTGTTATTGAACTGGTTTAATCTGGTATTGTTAGTAGGAAGTGGTGATAGATAGCAGGAGAGGTATTTCTTACTTACCGGATTCCTTTCTGATGCCGGTCCAAAGAGGAGCTAGCAGAACAATCAACACAAGAGAGGAGTCTCGAGAGCAAACTATCTCAAGGAGACGATCAAAAGAAGAGTCCCTGCAAGAAAAGCAAGAAGTGCAGAACTGGATGATCAAACTGATGCTTCTACGCCGGAGAAGAGAGAGAGAGAAGGCACGAAAGCTGGCCGAGAAGAGAGGTCCGGCCATGGATAGGCGTAACCTTTGGCATGAGATTTATCAACTAAGCCTGGCTATTTGCACCCCTTGGCTTAAGGTGGCGGTAAGCTTACCCACCCCGTTGTCTTAGCATGAATAATTATTGATTCAGCTCCAGACAGGAATTAGACCGACTCTCGTATAAGAGGGTAGCCTCCCCTGCTCGTTTGTTAAACTACCCGTGGTGTTGGCTTTGATTGCCCCTACTCTTCTCTTGTCTTCAACCCTCGAAAGAAAAGATCAAACTCGTCGAATCGAAGATCGGAATCGTACCCTCGGAAAATATCCGATCTAGATGGGAAATGAACATGCAATAAAAGGCCTTTACTTCAGGTTTCCATAGAAATATGTGAAACTATAAAATAGGCGCGGCACACAAAGGAGGTAAGATTGAGTGCGCTACCATTCCTTTCAAATGGAGGAATGAAGTAGCAAAGAATACCAATAGTTGTTATAATACCAAACCAAGAAAAATAATACTAATAGCCATAGCCAAAGAAGAAGTCAGATAATATGGGAGGCGGAAAAGCCAATTGGTAATTCAGAAGTTCAAGCCAGGCAAGGCACAAATAAGGGTTAGCGAACATGGTAGGCACATTACAAATCAATACACGAAGGAGCTCTCACACAAACACACAAAAAGACGAGGAAGTAAAAATACACTAAAAAAGTATTATAAGGTGCAATAAATGATTATAGAGGGAATCTAGGGAAGAAAAGAAAGAAGCCATAGAGATTTAGTCCATAACTCTAAGTTTAATCTGAGAGGAAACCGAATGCAGTCTCAGTTTGACTTCCCTTACAATTCTCCAAAACGACGTTCTGCTTACTGCTTGGATTCCCTTCAAAAAACCTTTAATTTATCTCACGCCAAACATAGTATATGATTGCTCTAAAGCAGAGCTTTAGGATCAGGCCAGTAAAGGCCGAATTTTTTTAGTTTTGATCTTAATTAATCCATCGGTAAACATCATGAAGGTTGGTTGCAGGCTGATCATATCCACATTTAGAACAGAGCTGAGCCCAAATCCGCCCTGCATAGCTGCACTAAAAACAGAGATGTTCGGCACTTTCATCTTCAAGCATGCACAGGCCACAAAGAGTCACGGTGTTGGGATAAAATCTGCTAACTCGATTTGCTGTAAGAAGCCCAGAGTTGAGGGCCATCCAGGTGATAATACTGTGCTTGGGGGTATTCAATTTGTTCTAAACGATGCCTGCATAGTCGACCTTAGAATAGGTCTGCCTAATGAGGTTCCGGGCTGAGAGACCAAACGATCCTGTCTTCAACAGGGAGCTGCGGGAGTTCATACAGGGCAATCTCTTGCATTAGACACTGTCCAGCCATTCTGCGGCTAGGAGGAAGGTTCCAATGCCCACATTTTTGATTAAATCGCTTACGTCAGCATGGGTCCGGGAGACCTGTTTCCATTAGAACAGTGATTTCGTACCTGTAGCTGATCGGGCCATTTCTAAGCCACGGACAATGCCACAGCTTCGTGCTTTTTCGCCATTACAAATCTGACACTTGATAGCATTAGCCACATTTTCCCTTACCGACACTCCTCCAAGACTAAGAGCAGTCGGATGGAATATTAGCCACCCAAATAGAATGTCTCCTGAGATATCTAAAATTAACCCATTGAGTCCAAATGGACCCATTATCATTAACTACTCTCCAGAATTCTCTATCCCTCTTTCTCACGTCTCTTGCTGCCAACTCATGGCCAACCTTGCCGCCTCCCACCAACCCTCTCAGCCTGTCTCTTATTCCCATACCATTCTAAACTGGACAGATTTAGGTCATCCTTTCAATTCAGTAATCAAATTACCTAATCAGGGTGGAAATTCATCTCGGGGTGGGAATGAATAATTGAATTAACCGGGGAAATAAAGACTCAAGAAGGAAAAGCCTAAAACTTACTTCTTATATAAAACTTACTTCTTATATCCTTTTATAAATAAGCCTTATTCCCAATTCCTTCCTCTAGCTTGATTCTTTCCCCAAGAAAGTAATCTACATGAATTAGAGCTGTTTCTATTACTTACGTTATTTCCTTCCATCAAAAAATACAAGTAATGAAGTTCGGGACCGAGGAATCGAACCTCGTAACTCTTCCATTTATCCTCGAACAGGCTATTCTGGAGGTTATGCCCTCTTACCGCCTTATTATCTCCTTTTCCAGAAGAAGCCTCATTCCCCAATACCTTATTATTTGATCTGATTTATCCCTTTCCACCCAGATTAGACAGGTTCATTTCAATATAATAAATATGTGGTTTCTGCGAAGCCCGGGCCCACTTAGTGTTGTGTTCTGCTTTAGAGTCTGTGCCCCAAAGACCTGGCCCACCAGACCAGCTTGAAATGCATTATGGAATTATTTCCTCAGTCACGCACAAGCCAGAAATCCCTAAAATGAATAAACAAGCTAAAGCCCACCTCCTTCCTTCCCGCCCTCTGACTTACCGGATGATAAGCGAAAAAGCAGAAGTGAAAGGCAGTCATTTACTCTATACAGTGAGGTATCTCCTTACCATTTCTTTCCTAACTGAATGGGCTATCTTGACCATATCTGTCCTTCCCTCCACCTTTAGTATCCTTCCCCCCTAATTCCCCACCGATTCAACTATTAAGACCTTCCCCACCCTCCCTACCTCTGACCATCATCATTTTGAAACCACTGGTCTTTAGATAGATCTTTCCCCTCCTCAACCATGGACAATCTAATATTTTACACCATATAAATAAATAAACAAGTATCAGCTCAAGAGTTCTTCTATCAGCTCTGCTCAATGTATCAGCTCTGCTCAATGTCACCAGATTGATTGATTGATTGATCATCCCTTTGAGTTCTCGAGACCAGCCCTAGGTCCAATCAATTCGTTAGTCGTGATTCCAGTCCATCAACCCTTCTCAGATCTATATGAAGATAAAGATCCATACCCATATCCTCATCAAATTGCTAAGCCATTACCTTTTCCAGTTCCATATTCATAAGATCTTTAGAGTATCAGGATGATCTAGTGATTCAGTTTCTGACCTGATCCATACCTTCGTTTAGAGCTGAATAAAATTATGTTCTAGAGATCCGATCCGCTCTAACTAATCGTTATCCATATGTTCATGAAAACGGATGTAGATGCTCCGGTTCCAGGTGAAGATCCATATCTAGATAGTGACCCAGCCCATGATCGAGAGCCAGAAGGAACTCAGATACTTATCCTCCAGACCAATGATTGATTGATCAAGTAGAAAAAGACCGATCAAGAGCAAGCACTCGTATATAGAGATGTAGAAGTTCGATCAAAATGAATCGTAGGTGCTAAGCACACTTTCACTAAAGATCCTTATCCCTTTGATCAATCAAATTCCACCCACCACCCCAGATCTAAAGTGAAGAAGCAAGCAGCAGAACCCCGACCACCTTTGGAAGGAGAGAAAGATTCAAAGGTAGATTAGTCTTTAGGTAAGAAAACGAAAATAAAGATCGAAGGGAGGCACAATAAGAAGAGGAGTGAAGATCTTAGGTAATAAAACATTAGGTCGGAGGTTAGGGGATGGATGGATTAGATTTTCTTTCCTTCCAGGTCGAGAGTCTAAGGAAATCCAGTGCCATTTGGAGGACAGCCCTGAGCATATAAACCCAGTCAATTGAAAATGTTGAATCGAGTTTCCCATTCCCCTCTTCCTAGCCCAGTAAGTAGCATATGCATTATGGACTCTTAAAGGATGTGCTCTTCTTTTTTGAGAGGTACTGAACACTGGAGATGAGGTAGCTGCTATCAACAATCTTTTTCATCCTTCAACATTTGAATCATCGGGGTCAATCAACAAAGTAAACTGGCTTTCATTGGGATGGTGATTGATCGGAATGAGAGCTCAAGGCAATCATTTAATGGCAAATGGAGAACTTTGATGAACACTGGTGATTGATAACTTAGCATACTTATTAGATCATCAGAAGGAAGGTTAGGAAGGAACATTTGGTGGATGGATCCTTGGCATCATCAATAGGCTGCTCTGGTCCTGTGGTGAGCAAGCAATCAGATTCTTCCCTCCTACCAGTAGATCAAAAACTGGATCAGGTTCTTTAAGGAGGGATCTAAGAAATGCTTGTCTTCACCTGATCTAATCTCCTTATATTAGCTGTTATGGGATGATATAATGTACTTATCGTAGTCGAGTGCTTGTTTGGATCCCATATGTTCTTCCTCCCTGATCGAACGAAATCCGCCGTTTTCCACCTTGGCGGGAATGGTTTCAACCAATAGTGTACAATCCAAAGCGGTCTAACCCGATTGATGGTGTCCAAGCAACATGATGGGGTCTAACCCGAACCAAGCTGATCACGGGAAGAAGAATCTACTGTGCGAACCTCAACCTCGTCTACCATTGTATCGTGCAAAGCTGAACCCAGTCTACCCGATGTTGCACAAGCAAAGGGGTCTACCTCGTGCTGCTTTTATCGCTAGATAGTAAGCTGGTGATCCTCCCAAGAATTGGGACGGTAAAAGCTTTCAAGCAATAGTCTTCTGGTGATGAGCCCTACCTCTTGAATGATTAGACTGAATCAGACCTAGAGGGTAGTACTCATCCCAAGCAATAGTATGGTGAGAAACTTAACCCTACCTCTTGACTGATTAAATGGAATAAGACGGGTGGGCATCCTTAGAACTAGAGGCTGATCATCTATCGCTAGCTGGATAGGCTGGATCCATAGCAATTCGTCTGTCCGGTTAAAGCTGTTATCGCACCATACAGATAGGCTCTTGAAACCGGTCTAACAAACCTGAAGCTCTTGGGTTTAAACGAAGTAGTCCCATCCAAATGGTCTCGAACCAAGCTCTTGAAACTGAACCATTAGATCGTGAACCAAACAATGGATCGCGAAGCTGAACCTCGTCTCGTATACCCATTGTCCAAGAAAAAGAAATGGTCTAAGTCATCTAACCTGTGCGAAGCTCTCTCTACCTCGTGAAACTGTGTCTCGTGCAAAGCTGAACCTGGTCTATGTCCCGTGCAAAGTGGAGTGGTCTACCTTCTGCTGCTATTCTCGCTTGCTAACCCTACTGCCAAGCTATCATTAGCCTGCCTACTGAGATAGACTGATTCACTGAACTGACATACCAAGCCATCGAACCAAGCGGTGTGAACTCAACCTCGTATCGCAACTACACACATAGCCTGCTAACACTAAGCCTTCTAATGCTACCATAGCCATTGAGTCACACACTACTGCTTCTATCGCTAGCTATCCCGCTAATGCTACCACTAACACTGACTGCTACCAAGCTTAACCACCGGGGACCGCCTCGTGCTTTCTTTTCATTTAGTGAGTGTACTTCAGGCCTTTCTGATGCTTTTTCTATGTCTGCCTTTGTTCTGGCCAGTATATACATTGATTGTTGCCCAACCCCGTGAAGCAGCTCCGGGGCGTCCCGTGCTTGGAATAGACGGGGTTCTACTCTTACATTCAGGCTTTCATGCAGCAGCGGATTATTACCTTTTATAATAGGCTTTTTGACACTTTTAGCAAGCTCCACTAAATCAATAGCCCACTGGACCTTCCCGCGTATTCTATTCATTTAGTGTACTTCGGATTTGACCTTTCAGAGCCTTTTTACAAAAAAGAAGTCCTCTACTAAGGTAGGTTAGGTGCTTTTCACTCCCTATCAAAGGTGCGTTAGAGTTGGTTTCATAGGTGCGGAATAGTTGGTTCCGTACGAGTCTTTGGCCCACCTAAGGCTGGGATAAATAGTTGCGGGCTGGGAAATCGTGCCGGAACCTTTACGGGGTTTAGTCCAAACCTGGAGTCAAAATTGATGCACCCTTAGATAAGGAGAAGAAAGTAGCCTCAAGTAATGAATGTTTTCACCGGATATAGGGTTTCGACCCTGTCAGGACTTACCAGAATCTAATTTATCCATGCTAAACACTGGCTTTACTCTGTTGCCGGGTTTTACTGGTGGGGATTGAACCACACTAAGTAGGAATAAAAGTATCCAGGATAAAACGAAACCTGTACGAGTTTTCAGTTAGTTGCCGGCTGCTACTAAATAGCCCACCTGTACTATTAGACGGTCTAAACCTGGTGTGGAGCTCCTACGCATACTTGGAGCGGAGCTGCTTTCCCAACAAAGGAGGGGAAGGATGCGAAGCTTAGATAATGTAAAGGGCCCTAAAGAAGATAAAGAGGAAGTGCCCTGATATTTTTGGTTGCATTTCCAGCTCGGGTTGGGTGGGAGGAATAGACGGACAATTGGAAGATTCGAGGTCCAGCGCGTTTCTCATTTCTGTACCCACCTTTCAAAAGTAGTTCTCCTCTCCCCTCAAGATCCGAGTTGTGGTATTCCATTTCTACCTTTCCAGGGCTTTCTGTCTATAAAGTCGTTTTACCTGGTTGACCTTACCTGGAGAGAAGGAATTCTTGAGTGGGTTAACCGAACTCGGGATGTGGAAAAATAGATGGACCTATCCCCTACTGGCTCTTGATGGTTGATAGGACTCGTACGTAGGATAGCCGGCACCAGCGCTCCTAAGCCTCTTTAGATCTTCTCGAATGAGAGAATGCCCGAATAATTGGACGGGCGACCAACCCCCTTGTTGCTGAAAAGCACCTGGCGGCTCTGTTCGGTTGTTTATACTTGAAAACCCTGGAGAACAGTATTCGAGATTAGACCACACTCATCCTTTTTAGACCAATGAGAAAAGAATTGATCGGGATTTCTTTGTTCTTTCGGAAAGATATGCTTTATTTCTTCCCCTAAAAGGCTTTAAATACGTGTAGCCTTCCCTTACTTACTTATTAGACT
>Ga0228600_1000011_pt1 | contig 24613 bp, 27 predicted proteins | sample CRU5metagenome_FD_182730 | JGI IMG/M metagenome (GOLD analysis project Ga0228600, IMG submission 182730) | Spruce roots microbial communities from Bohemian Forest, Czech Republic - CRU5 | ecosystem: Host-associated > Plants > Roots > Unclassified | place: Czech Republic: South Bohemian Region... | reverse complement strand
ATTTGGGTTTCTTTCACCTCTATGATCCCATCGACTTGATGGATGTATGAATAAAATGTTGTCGAGATCAATCACTTTTCTTCTCTTCTATTTTCTCTTCTTCATCTGCCGCTCCATTTTTCTTCTTTAATTCTCGCTATCATTTTCATCTTCATCTTTTTTTTCATCTTCATCTTTCTTATCATTCCTAAATATATAAAGGATAATGAAAAATACAACTAAAAAGATGAACATGTTTAATAGAACTATACCAATTACTTCTAATAGAAACTGAAAAGCTTGGATTATTTTATTTTGCATTTTTTTTTCACTCCTTTATTTCATTTAATTTTTTAACTTTGTAATCATTTTACTCCATTTTTTCCTTTTTTTTTATCCCTAAGTCCGACAGAAAATTGAAGTATACCACATCTTATCTTTAAATCGAAAAAATAGCAAGTTTCCTCTTTTTTTTTCGCCGATTCTTCAAATTAAGTAAAAATGGGACCAATCCCCACATTGTGTATTGGTACATACAAACGATAAAATATCTTTGCCTCTCCCTGCTATTATGTATGAACAGAATTGTTTCGAACCTGTTCCATCATTAGCAATGTCCAAGTGAATAGATGTTCACCTTCGAGATGATCCGGGTCTAGCTTGATAGCATGATCTCTTCCAATCCAATGTGAGAAAGTTACATAGTGTCTACTTTTTCTGATAAAAAAAAAAAGGGGTGTTTGCATGGGTTTGCCTTGGTATCGCGTTCATACCGTCGTATTGAATGATCCTGGCCGGTTAATTTCTGTACATATAATGCATACAGCTCTAGTTGCTGGTTGGGCCGGTTCAATGACTCTGTACGAATTAGCTGTTTTTGATCCATCTGATCCTGTTCTTGATCCAATGTGGAGACAAGGTATGTTTGTTATACCTTTTATGACTCGTTTGGGAATAAAGGATTCATGGACTGGATGGAACATCACCGGAGAAACCGTAATTAATCCTGGTATTTGGAGTTATGAAGGTGTGGCTGGGGCACATATAATGTTTTCTGGTCTGTGCTTTTTGGCAGCTATTTGGCATTGGGTATATTGGGATTTGGAAATATTCTGTGATGAACGTACAGGAAAACTTTGTTTAGATTTGCCAAAAGTATTTGGAATTCATTTATTCCTCTCAGGAGTAGCTTGTTTCGGATTTGGAGCATTTCATGTAACGGGTTTGTATGGTCCTGGGATATGGGTGTCTGATCCTTATGGACTAACTGGAAAAATACAACCAGTGGATCCAGCATGGGGAGCTGAAGGTTTTGATCCTTTTGTTCCGGGAGGAATAGCTTCTCATCATATTGCAGCAGGTATATTGGGTATATTAGCAGGTCTATTCCATCTCAGTGTTCGTCCTCCCCAACGTTTATACGTAGGATTACGCATGGGGAATATTGAAACGGTCCTATCCAGCAGTATTGCTGCTGTGTTTTTTGCAGCTTTCGTTGTTGCCGGAACCATGTGGTATGGCTCCGCAACTACTCCGGTCGAATTATTTGGTCCCACTCGTTACCAGTGGGATCAGGGATACTTCCAACAAGAAATAGATCGACGGGTTCGTGCCGGTCTGGCCGAAAATTTGAGCCTATCGGAAGCTTGGTCAAAAATTCCCGAAAAACTCGCTTTTTATGATTACATTGGTAATAATCCAGCTAAGGGGGGGTTATTCAGAGCAGGTGCGATGGACAATGGAGATGGAATAGCTGTTGGTTGGTTAGGACACCCTATCTTCAAAGATAAGGAGGGAAATGAGCTTTTTGTACGTCGTATGCCTACCTTTTTCGAAACATTTCCAGTAGTTCTGGTAGACAAAGAAGGAATTGTGAAAGCCGATGTTCCTTTTAGGAGGGCAGAATCAAAGTATAGTGTTGAACAAGTAGGTGTAACTGTTGAGTTCTATGGTGGTGGACTTGACAGGGTCAGTTTTGGTGATCCTGCTATAGTAAAAAAATATGCTAGACGTGCTCAATTAGGTGAAATTTTTGAATTAGATCGTGCTACTCTAAAATCCGATGGTGTTTTTCGTAGTAGTCCAAGGGGTTGGTTTACTTTCGGACATGCTACATTTGCTCTCCTTTTCTTTTCTGGACACATTTGGCATGGTGCTAGAACCCTATTCAGAGATGTTTTTGCTGGTATCGACCCGGATTTGGATGCTCGAATAGAATTTGGAGCATTCCAAAAACTAGGAGATCCAACTACTAAGAGACAAGTGGTATGATATTGCTCCTATCTCTTCTCTAATCAATATTAGTACGAAAGCTATCTCCATAATTGTAAATTACGATCGAATCTATGGAAGCATTGGTTTATACATTCCTGTTGGTATCGACCCTAGGGATAATCTTTTTCGCTATTTTCTTCCGAGAACCACCCAAAATTCCGAATAAAGGGGGAAAATAATTTTGCTTCTCCAAATCTTCATTCTTTCTCTCCCATCAATGAAAGAATGACCTTCCCTATAGGGGAAGGTCATTCTTTCATTTAGTCCTCGTGATCCTCAAAAGGATCCCTAAGTTGTTCAGAGGGTTGCCCAAAGGCGGTGTATAGGGCATAACCAGTAAAGCTCACAAGTAAACAAGATATGGAGATGGTGACTAAGGTTGCAGTTTCCATTATTAGGTGATCCCAATATCATGGTATGTTTACCATATAATAACAAAGTTAACAGATCTAAACCAATACAATAGTTTCTATGGCTACACAGACCATTGATGATACTTCCAAAACCACGCCAAGAGCAACCGGTGTAGGAACGTCCTTAAAACCGCTTAATTCGGAATATGGTAAAGTAGCTCCTGGATGGGGAACTACTCCTCTTATGGGTTTTACAATGGCTCTATTTGCAGTATTCCTATCTATTATCTTGGAGATTTATAATTCTTCCGTTTTATTGGACGGGATCCCGGTTAGTTGGGGCTAGAGGAACTCCAAAATCCGTCCGGCGAGCTTAGCTCTTTAACAAAAAAAAAGAACTGAGGGATCCAAACCCAGACCAAATAGGGGCTTTTAGTTTTTAGCTTATCTTGTTCCAATAGTTTGATCGTGTAATTACTTTTCTTTAAGGATTTTTGGAATATGGGTGTGCGACTTGTTGAAATCGATCCATATTAATAGTACAGAAGACCGATCTGTTATCTTCATAAAGATGGTCCTACCTCGTTGGATATTTAATTGATAGGATATTGAATCTCTAGAGCACGAGGTCTATCATCGATATGTTCCGGGAAGATCTTAACTATGGTTTGTACCTATTATTTCCTCGTAACCAGGCTTCCAATAAATAAATTGAAAGAGGTATTTCCTATAAAAAATCGAAGGATCTATCCCCTCTCATAATTATGCTGATTATGACCAAAGAATGATATAGTATCTGATTTCTCTTAGTTAGCATATTTCGTCGGATGAGCGAAAATGAAAAGGTTATTACCCAGAGAACCTTTTGGGGATTTGATAAAATCATCGGGGTATAATTGAAATCTTAGGTTTGGATTGATTCATCTATTGAGATCTCGACAAGATAATTCCTATCAATCGTCTATATTAGTTCTTTTCTAGGGAACTTATATCACACGAATAGGGTAAAAGATCGTTCAAAGGGCCTATAGTGATTTATCATAGGGATGAGCCGACTTGAAATTTTGGCACTATTTGAAATTTTGGCACTATAGAAGTCTTCCAATAGAAATGCTGGATTGTTTCGAATAATCCTCATTTCCTCAGCTGGTCAGGCAACGAACCATCAAGTATCTCAATATTTTCCCAATTGATATATTCGTGTCCAAAAGCATTTGCGTGTTCTTGTTCAAGCCGTATGAAGGGAAATTCTCATGTACGGTTTTCAGAGGGGGAATTTAAGTTTACCTATCTCAATAAAGTATACGATCGGTTCGAAGAGCGTCTCGAGATTCAGGCGATTGCGGATGATATAACCAGTAAATATGTTCCTCCTCATGTCAATATATTTTATTGTCTAGGAGGGATCACACTTACCTCTTTTTTAGTACAAGTAGCTACTGGTTCTGCTATGACTTTTTACTATCGTCCGACCGTTACAGAAGCTTTTGCCTCTGTTCAATACCTAATGACCGAAGTGAACTTTGGTTGGTTAATCCGATCCATCCATCGATGGTCGGCAAGTATGATGGTTCTGATGATGATCCTGCACGTATTCCGTGTTTATCTCACAGGTGGATTCAAAAAACCCCGTGAATTAACTTGGGTCACGGGTGTAATTTTGGGTGTGCTGACCGTATCTTTCGGTGTAACTGGTTATTCTTTGCCCTGGGATCAAATTGGTTATTGGGCAGTGAAAATTGTGACTGGTGTGCCTGAGGCTATTCCTGTAATAGGATCTCCTTTGGTAGAGTTATTACGCGGAAGTGTTAGCGTGGGTCAATCTACCTTGACCCGTTTTTATAGTTTACACACTTTCATATTACCCCTTCTTACTGCTGTATTTATGCCAATGCACTTTCTAATGATCCGTAAGCAGGGTATTCCAGGTCCTTTATAGAGAGCAAAGATAGATTGAAAATAACTATTCATAACTTATTGTTCTGAGTAACGACGGTAATATCTCATCGCCAGGAATATTTATTATAAAATAAATATCCATAGAAAATAGAAAATATGGTCCTCGGATTTCTCCTTTCGATTTTGGAGTATTATTCATCCAATACAAACAAATAATTGGAGTAGATTTTCAGACGGAGAAGATGGATTATGGGAGTGTGTGACTTGAACTATTGATTAGGCCATGCAGATACTTTCTCCGATCTACCACATCAATATTTCTGATAAAATGTAATGTGTCTCTGTCCCAATTTCCTTATCAGAAATAGGAAGTTTAACACCTGGGTGGAAAGGCATCGGTCAGTTTGTTCCGTTCCAAGAGAAGTCTTTCTATGATCGAATCCGGATCAGGAAGGGCTCCGTAAGATCCGGTCAATGGGGTATTATTTTCATATAATTAATAATTGGACCATATGACTTTACTTATCCTTTTCATAGTGTGAAAATGCATCCATTTCCCTTGCATCCATTTCGATGGGAAAACTATCGGAGTTAAAGAAGGGATCTAAGGAAGGAGAGAGGCCGGATCAATAACAAGTCAATACCTTGTATGCGAAAAAACTTTTTAGGTCTATTCGTGATGATAAACACAAATTACAAGGACTAAGATGGTCCAAAAGGCATATCGATCATGATCGAATTTGTGAGCTTACTTGGGTAATGAGCATTTAACTGGAATAATCAATTTACCAATGATGGATGATCATAGACATTATTAGTTCCTATTCTTACAATCCGTCTTCCATCACGGGAAAAAGAAGTGATATATACTCCCTCCAGTTATTGTTCGAGCCGGATGATCAAAATCGGCATGTCCGGTTCTTTCGGGGGATAGATCCATAGAGATCTACTTATCCCAATAACAAAGAAACCTGACCTGAATGATCCTGTGTTAAGGGCTAAATTAGCTAAAGGTATGGGACATAATTATTATGGAGAGCCCGCTTGGCCCAATGATCTTTCATATATTTTTCCAGTAGTAATTTTAGGTACTATTGCATGTACAATAGGTTTAGCGGTTCTAGAACCATCAATGATTGGTGAACCAGCAAATCCATTTGCAACTCCTTTGGAGATATTGCCCGAATGGTATCTTTTCCCTGTATTCCAAATACTTCGTACAGTACCTAACAAATTATTAGGTGTCCTTTTAATGGCCTCAGTACCCGCGGGATCATTGACAGTGCCTTTTCTAGAGAATGTGAATCAATTTCAGAATCCATTTCGTCGTCCAGTAGCTACAACAGTATCCTTGATCGGTACTGCAGTAGCCCTTTGGTTAGGCATTGGGGCAGCGTTACCTATTGATGAATCTTTAACTTTAGGTCTTTTCCAATTTGATCCAACTGTCGAATATAAAAATCTTTCAATTTTTTATTCATATATCTAGGGAGTAGTTGCTTCAAGACAAATTATATCTCCCTAGATATACCCATCTTGTCAGAGATTTCTTTGGAATATTCAATGAAATGAAACCAACCATTTAATGAACCCGAAACTAATTCCTGGGTGGATCAATTGCAAAACGTTTTCGTAAAATTTCAAATACCTGTTCGACAGATTCCTTCCCGAAGCGTTCAATTCTCATTAGATCTTCTCGACTGTAATTTAAGAGGTCCGATAATGTATGTATATTGGCTCTTCTGAGGCAGTTATAGACTCTGGGGGGTAACTCTAATTGGTCAATGAAAATATGTTGAAATGCAATTTTTTTTTCTTTCGTTTCCCCCGTATCAGTCAATACGTGCGAAAGGGGGAAGGGAGGCATATTAGATCCTTTTCTATTGTTCATTCCATCGATGTTTTGTTCCTCTCCATGCAGGAAGGGAATAAATAACTCGATCAAAATTCGAGAAGCTTCGGAAAGTGCCTCCCTAGGAGTTAACCCCCCATTCGTCCATATTTCCAGGAAAAGGACTTCTCGTATTTCATTTCCGCTCCCATAGGAATGAATACTATAATTCGCATCGCGAACAGGCATAAAAACAGCATCTATAGGAAAAATTCCGTCCTGATAATTATTTGGACTATGTATAATATATCCGCGATTTTTTTCAATTTGTAATCTTATATCAGAAGTAATTGATTTAGTAAGTCTAGCTATATGTTGTGTAGTATCAATTATTTTCACAGAAGGTGGTAATATGATATCTTGAGCAGTTACATTTCTGGGTCCAACGATACAGATAGAAGCTCCTCGGATTCCGTACGAATCACTTCTAAGTACAATTTCTTTTAGATTCATCAAAATGTCATGTACTGATTCTTCAATACCTATTATCGCGGAATATTCATGTTTTATGTTCTCCAATTTAACATGTGTGATACATGTTCCTTCTACTTCTCCAAGTAAAACTCTTCGCATTGCGATGCCTATTGTATCGGCTCGACCTTTGCGGAGCGGGGATAGAGCAAAACGGCCATAATGAAGACGCTCACTGTATGCTCTGGATTCGATGCACTTCCATCGTAGTGTCTGAATAGAGACTGAGATTTCATCTCGAATCATACCAAGATTATTTGATCAGATCATAAAATCATTTCTTTCTCTTGAAATTCATTCAATTCTTACACACGTCTCTTTTTGGGAGGTCTACATCCATTATGTGGCATAGGGGTTACGTCACGTACAAAACTTAATAATATGCCACTTCTACGAATGGTTCGTAATGCTGTATCTCTCCCCCGACCAGGGCCACTTATCATAACTTCGACTCGTTCCATACCCCGATCCATTAATGTACGAATAACATTTTCTGCTGCAGTCTGGGCAGCAAATGGTGTACCTCTCCTTGTACCTTTGAATCCACAGGCACCGGCAGAAGACCAACACAAAACTTGTCCTCGTACATCTGTAACAGTAACAATGGTATTGTTAAAACTTGCTTGAACATAAATAACTCCTTTGAGTACTCGATTTTCATTCCTACGTGAACCAATTCTTCTTTTAGTTTTTGACATATTAATCATTATGAGTTCAGTTTGAAAAATGCATATCGAAATCTATTTTACCACTAGATCCGTTCATTGATATAGAAGAGGATTACCCCTGTTTTTGCTTATGTCTCGGATTGGAACAAATTATCATAACTCGTTTCCGTCTACGAATTGGTCGACATTTTCCACAAATTCTACGAATAGAAGCACGAATTTTCATATTTGTGACCCTCCAATTTGCTCATATTACATTTTTTTCGCTGAGAAAGAGAGTCCATTGAATCTATGATTCTCGATCCCTATCAGATGTTTAAAAAGTGATTCAATTGTTTGAAGATTTGTTGCTAAGTCTATATATTATACGTCCTTTGGTTAAATCATAAGCACTTAATTCGACCTTGACCCTATCTCCTGGTAGTATTCGTACGGAATTACGTCGAATCCTACCTGAAATATGAGTCAGAATCTGACATCCATTATCTGTCAGAACTCGAAACATACCGTTGGGGAGTGATTCAGTAACCAAACCTTCCGCATGGATCAGATTCTGTTTGTTCATCGAATCTCCTCCTCTTTTGATAAAAAAACTTTACTAACGTGCTTGGATGAAGATGAATGGTGTCTCGAACCAAACTTGCTCCAACTTTTCAGGGGATATCTTACAGAATCCATATTTTTGGACAAAATTCGGATTAATTACCATACATAACATAATATTTCTCCTCCAATTTTTTTCTGTCGAGCCTCTCGATCCGTCAAAATCCCTTGGGAAGTAGAAAGAATTACGATCCCCATTCCACCTAGAACCTTTGGAATTTCTCGATAATTGGAATAAATTCTCAAACCAGATTTGCTGGTACGCTTTGACGTAGTCATATATGTCCTTTTCTTCCTTCTCCGATATTTTAAAGTCGAGATAAAAAAAGATTTTTGGCCTTCCTGATGTTCCCTAACATCTTCTATAAAACCTTCTCGTAAAAGGATCCTTCCAATGTTCTTGGTAATATTAGTAGCTGTTACTCGAACCGTTCTTTTTTCTACCATGTCAGCGTTTCTTATAGAAGTAATTAGATTTGCAATAGTATCGTTACCCATGACGAACGAATTCTTAGGAATTCCTGGTCTCGATATAAAAGGCATGTTCGATCTTCTTTGAGGAATATGCCTGATGTGCAATGAATTGATCCATGTATAATTTGATGAACTATCAGTAGAAGATTTCTACAAGATCTATCAGTACTTATAATACTTCGGGAGCCAATGAAACTATTTTCGTGAAATTCAATTGTCTCAATTCCTGAGCAACCGGACCAAAAACTCGAGTTCCTTTTGGATTTCCTTCCTGATCAATGACAACTGCTGCATTGTCATCAGATCGTATCATCATTCCATTGTCACGTTCAAATTCTTTACAGGTGCGTATAACTACGGCTCTAACCACTTCCGATTTTTCCAGGGGCATGTTAGGTACTGCTTCTTTAATTATAGCAATGATAACATCACCTATATGAGCACATTTACGATTACTTGCTCCTAGAACTCGAATACACATTATTTTTCGGGCTCCACTGTTATCCGCTATATTCAAATAAGTTTGAGACTGAATCATTTTTCCTCCAAAAGATTTGTTACTTCGGCAGATAACATGAAAAAAAAAAGAAAAGGAAGAGTTCTTACCAACTAGTAATCTTCTTTCACTAGAAAGAGCTCTTTGATTCTGTATGGGTTAAGTAGTAACAAATTGAGTACGTATAGGCATTTTGTATGCAGCTATTCTAGCAGCTGCTCTAGCGACGGTTTCAGATACTCCACCCATTTCATAAAGTATTCGACCTGGTCTGATGACGGATACCCAATATTCGGGAGATCCTTTCCCGGAACCCATACGTGTTTCTGCAGGTCTCATTGTAATAGGTTTGTCGGGAAATATACGTACCCATATTTTTCCGCCACGACGGGCATAACGAGTAATCGTTCTTCGTCCGGCTTCTATCTGCCCAGATGTGATCCAAGCAGGTTCAAGTGCTTGAAGAGCGAATCTACCGAAACAAATGCGATTGCCGCGATAAGATACTCCTTTCATTCTTCCCCTATGTTGTTTACGAAATTTTGTTCTTTTTGGGTTATAGTCGATGGTTAATAGTATTTTGATCCCATCTCTAATCCAGAACCGGACATGAAAGTTTCTTCTCATCCGGCTCCTCGTGAATAATCCATGTCAAATTGGACAATCAATGTGTAGTTATTAGTTATATATAAATGAGTCTATATCTACGCATTACGCATATTGTATATAGAATATAATATACAGGACGAATAACTCTTTCCATCCAATGAGACTCTTAATAAATAATTTCACAGGCGAATATTGACTCTTCCGATATTTGCTCCATGGGGTCGACCTACTTATAGACTCCAATTAGATTAATTCGTTTTCGGTTTATTTCGCCATCCTATCCAATGAATGATTAAGATTCCTATATGATCTTATGCAGTCATAGGTTCCATCGTTCCATAGCTTCTCTCTAAATGCCCAGGTTTTCCCTCTGCAATGGAGCTTTCTTTTCATCTGTTACGGAATCAATTTCCTTAGTTTCCATCGACCCGAAGCTCTTTCTCCTTCATAAACTGAATCCCTTCAATCTTGCTTGAAAGAATCAGGATGATTCTTATGCTTTATCACACTGCTTTTCGGAGGGTAATTAATGAACCATACAATATTAGTAGAAGATTTCTTTTCTCCTTCTTTTTTTTTTTTTCTTTTTCCGCATTACCAAACACCTTTCTCGCTTCACGAGAGATAAAAATCTCATTTTTTTCTCGTGGAAGAAAGTATTTACGAGGCGATAGTATCTACCCATAGTTATTGGATCTTGGCAATATGAAGCAATGAGTTAGTCTCTAGTTTATTTATACCAGAGACCAATCCGTTCTTATTTCGAATTCTCCATAACTCCGGAAAAGAATGAAAAGCTCGATTCCAACGAGTCGCACACTAAGCATAGCACGGTTCCGAAATGGTAAATCTAATTTCTATTCGATCTGATAGAATTGATGATCCATCATCGGGCAGATTAGGAAAAAGACCCATTATTCCTACTCTTCTAAGATCCAAATTTTGATCCCTAAAACTCCATAGATGGTTTGAACCGGATAATAACAATAATCAATCCTAGCCCGAATTGTCTGTAGGGGAACCCTACCTCCCCTGTCCCATTCGACCCGGGCAATTTCCTTTCCGTCGAGACGTCCTGCAATTTGGATCTGAATACCTTCTACCTCTTCCCGTTCAGCCAGTTCAATAGCTTTCTTCATTGTTTTTCTGAATGGAACTCTCTTCTCTAGTTGTAGGGCAATATACTCCGCAAGAATATTAGGTTTTCTATAGGGTTTCGCAACTTTTTCTATAGCAATGTGAAGTTTTCGGTCCACAGAATCGAGCATATTTAGTACATCGTTTTTTAATTTTTCAATTCCTTGAAAACCCCTACCTTCTATTAACAACAAGTTGGGAAATCCTATATATATTTTGACCTGAATCAAATCGATCTTTCTGCTAATCTCTACACGTGCAATTCCTCCATAATTCGAGGAGCTCTTTATATGTGTTCGTACATAGTTTTCAATGCAAGTACGTATTTTTTGATCTTCTCGGAGATCTTTGGAATAATTCCTTTGTTGCGCGAACCAATGGGAACGATCATTTTGGGTTACACCAAGTCTAAAACCAAGTGGATTTATTTTCTGCGCCATACATATCCTCTTTTTCGGGATTCTATTGACATAATCGGATCATTCGATCTGGAGATTTCCTCCAATACAATAGTTATATGACAAGTGGGTTTCTGTATTGGATAACCACGTCCCTGAGCTCTAGGTTGAACCCTTTTGAAAACAGCACCCTCATTCACTTCAACTCTACTGACGAGTAAATTGGCTTTGTTCAAACCCATATTGTGATTTGCATTCGCCGCCGCAGAATGAATTAATTGTGATATGGGATAACAGGCCCCATAAGGCATCAGTTCCAATATCATAAGTGCTTGTCCATATGAACAACCACGAATTTGATTAATTACTCTACGTGCTTTATGAGCAGACATACGTATATTTCTCGCCAAAGCTCGTATCTCTGGACCTGGACTATTATTTCCCATTGACTCCATCCTCCCCAATGAATGACAAGTATCTCTCAATTAACGACGAGATTTCTTATCGTTTCTCGCATGTCCCTGAAAAAGTAGAGTAGGTGCAAATTCCCCCAATTTGTGGTCTACCATACGATCTGTTACATAAATGGGTAAATGTTCCCTCCCATTATGAACAGCAATTGTATGACCGATCATTGCAGGTACAATGACAGATGCCCGGGACCAAGTCACTATTATCTTCTTTTCTTCCTTTATGTTTAGATTTTGAATTTTCCTCAATGAATGATTAGCCACAAAAGGATTTTTTTTCAGCGAACGTGCCATGATCAATTACCTTTCCTTCCTTTTTTTTTTTTTTTTTATGGATATCCAACCATTCTTACTCACGTCGACGAAGGATTGAAGCATCACTGTACCTATTCCTCTTCCGACTTTTCTTTCCAAGCGCACTATAGCCCCAGGGGGTCACGGGTTTTTTCCTGCCAATTGGGGTTCTTCCTTCTCCACCTCCATGAGGATGGTCTACAGGGTTCATAGCTACTCCTCTTACCTCAGAACGCTTACCCAACCAACGTTTAGCTCCGGCTTTACCGAAACTTCTATTGTTTGCAGTTATATTACCCACTTGTCCAATTGTTGCTGAGCAGTTCTCAGATATTAAACGAACTTCTCCAGATGGTAATCTTAATGTGGCCGATCGATCTTCTTTTGCGATAAGTTCTGCTACAGCACCTGCCGCTCTAGCTAATTGTCCACCCTTTCCAAGTGTTATTTCTATGTTATGTATAGCCGTGCCTAAGGGCATATTGGTTGAAGTAGACTCTTATTCCGATAAATAAAAATCCCTTCCCAAACTGTACAAGCCTCTCTCAGGGCATACAGCTTTCTGGATGTATATGAGATTCTATTTACATATATTGATTAAATAGAATCGAGATGAGAAAGGGCATCTATTGTATTCTCTATGTCCCGATTCTCTACATCCTAGGTCTCTCTATTCCATCATCTGGCTTATATTCTTTATGTAGCATTCAGAATGAATGACTTTATCAAATTACGCTAATACTTTCGTATGTTATGGATAACGTAGGAGGCATATTAAACATCTTTTTCTCTTCTCTCTCTTTCTACTTTTTTTCTTCTCCCCATCTTTTCCTTTTGGGAATTATTACCACTGTCCAGCTCCGAATCCGCCTCTGACCATCAGATCAAATGTTAGTAACTTGTCTTTTTTTAGGGTGCCTCTATTCCAGTTTGTTCATGCTTCGGACAAAAAATCTGGTCCTCTCCATATTATCATATCTTCGGAACCAATGATCCGATATGAACAATTTTTGGATCCAATCACCTGCTGTCATTTATCCTCAGTTTCCCTTTGGGGTTCGTCCCGTAAAAGTGTCCTAGTTGGATCAGTGATAGCTTTATAGGTTTCGCTGTAAACCCAATCGGTTGCTTCCGATCACGTGATTTAATAATTCAAACCGCACTCAGAGGTAGGGCATTTCCTATTGATATAGGAGCTTTTGGACCAGAAAGAATAGTATCTCCAATCATGACCCCTCTGGGATGCAGAATATACATCTTATCGCCATTCTTGTAGTGCACCTTGCAAATGTATGCACTTCTATTAGGGTCGTATTCTATGGTTACAATTTTTCCCGATATGTGTTCCTTATCCCGTCGAAAATCAATTTGACGATACAGACGCTTGTGACCCCCTCCCCTGTGTCTTGCGGTAATAATTCCTCTTCCATTACGACCTTTCCCACAATGATGCTGTCCAGAGGTCAATTTCTTCTGCGGGTCCAACTGCACTCTTCCATCGAAACCTGATACAGATCTATTGCGTGTATCCGGAGTTAAAATTCTATATGAACGGATGGCCATTTAGTTTCAAAAATTTTTTTTTTCATTTTATTGTTCTGAAAAGAGTGGAATAGAATCACCGGGTTTAAGTGTAATAATCATACGTTTACAACGTATTGGATGTCCTATCATTGACCCTCTCTTTCCTCCTTTTTCAGGGAGGCGATAACTGTTCATAGCTATTACTTTAACATCGAAGAAATGTTCAATCCAAATTTTCATCTTTGTTTTGTTCAATTGCGAATCGACGTTAAAAGTATATTGATTCCTTTCTAATAGACGAATACTTTTCTCCGTAAGTACTGGATATTTAACTTCATCCATCAATTTTTATCCCTCCTTTCATTTTTTCTCTTTTTTTCCCCTGTAGCTATTATTATAGCTGATCATATACCAATTGAATTATACAGATATATCATAGGTTAGGTATGGAAGTTATGCACGAACGTAATGCTCATAACTTTCCTTAGGTATGGAAGTTATGCACGAACGTAATGCTCATAACTTTCCTCTGGATCTAGCTGCTGTTGAATCTATTTCAATAGGTGGATAATAAAGACTCTGATGGATTGTTATCGTGTATTGCTTAATTGAACAGTACCAAACCTTTCAATAAAATGAAAGGGTTGGTACTGTTCAAATGTTTGCTGTTATTCTTCATCCTTCTTCCCATTCCATAAATAATGGATATGTGCAGTTCTCCTGCATCCAGCAGGAATTGAACCCGCGAGTTCACCAATTATGAGTTGGGCGCTTTAACCATTCAGCCATGGATGCTGAATAAAGATCATCAACATATTCATTCTATAATATTAGTATAGACTCAGATCTGAAATTGGGTAGTTCGGGATCCAATCACATTCTTTCTCTCATACTTGATTCATGTCAAGTATTACCAATAGACATTCGAATCAAATTTCATTGAATGAATTTGATAATAAGCCATGGACGAAACGAACAATTGTATGCGAATCCATTATAATTTATTGTATTGATTGTTCGGTCCTTTGGTCATCCACTCATGGTGGATGGGAGAATGATGAAGAAGTTGATGGAAAAATGTAAGAATTTGAGCTATTTCAAAGGAGTATATTCTATTTCCCGAATAGAATACTTTCTGGCTGGATATCTTCATTAATATCTAGCCTCATTCCTACCTATTCTTGCATCCTTTATTTCTAGAGCTTTGGCCCCCATTGGTAAAGAACCGGACTACTAGTTACAAATCAAGTATCGAACCAATGGGAGATACTTTGATCCGATCTAGGATCATTATATGTTCACTTCAGTTCTTGTTGTTCCTGATGTTGGAACAGTCTCCCTTTATCTATGGGCTATGAGTTCTAGTATACAGGGTATATCTGTATTTATAAGAGCTTCAATTCTCGTGCTTATTTTCATCGTTGGTTCTGTGGCGAAAAGGAACATTGGAATGTTTCTCAGTTTCCGAGTATTCGGGGGGGGGGAGAGGGAGGAGGGAAGTACAAAATGACATAAAGCCAATGATGAATCCTATAGAGTTACCTTTACTCAATCAAACAATTTCGAATCCAGGTATTTCAACTACCCCAAACGATCCGTCGAACGAATTGGGCCAGACTCTCCGGTCTATGGCCGCTCCTTTACGGTACGTGGTTCCATCGAATTCGCCTCATTAATAGGTTCGCGATTCGACTCCGATCGTTACGGTCCGGTACCAAGATCTGGTCTTGGACGAGCTTATCTCATTGTAACGGCGAGGACTGTGATCATGAAAAAGGCTCCTTCTGTAGTGAGATTGATTATACGAAAAAATGCCCGAACCAAAATATGTAGTTGCCATGGGAACATGTACTATCACAGAGGAATGTTTGGTACAGATTCGTATAGTACCGTTCGCGGAGTAGAAAAGTTAATTCCTGTGGATGTCTATTCGCCAGGTTGCCCACCTGAACCAGAGGCTATTATAGATGCTATAATGAAACTTCGTGAAAGAAAAGAGAGCTCCAACAAGGAAAGAATACAATATTTCACGATAAATCATAGGTTTCATCATGTTAGATTCAGTATTCATACTGGGAACTATGATCAAAAGTTATTACATCAATCTTTTGAACCTCAATTCGAATCTACTTTCGAAATATCCTCTGAAACGTTTAGATCTACTTCAACCCTTCAATTCTATTGAATAATACATCCCATTTCGGTTCGGACAGAATGGGATGAATAGATTCCGACTAGTATCAGAGCCTCTTATCCATTCAATTCTTCCATATCCGGTAATATGGAAGAGGGATGGATTAACGAATCAAAATATTTGATTGACGCATCGATAATGATATATCGTGCACACGATATACGAGAACCAAAAGGAAGATTCGATTGATTTTATACTAGAGCTTATAATAGATTCTATTCCCACCGTAAAATCTTGCCCTCTGAGTTCTCGATCCTACTTTTTTATATGTACGGGAGTATCGAGATTCAATTGGAACGGACAGGGAGGGACAATATAAGCAAAGAAGAGCAGAATAGATTGATTCATCTATCTATTTTGATCGGGGTGTCTCCGTATGTACATATACATACGTATCTGTCAATATCCATGTATCCATATACATGGATATTGACATCTTGCCAGGAACCAGATTTGAACTGGTGGCACGAGGATTTTCAGTCCTCTGCTCTACCAACTGAGCTATCCCGGCTCTTCCCTGTGGATCATCCAGGTACAGGGTTTTCACTTGTGTCAACTAAAAATAAGGAAAAAACTATTTTTCCAGTTTTGAGAATGATCTTTCTTATTTTCAATCTGGAAGTCACTAATATGATAAAAAATGGACTGCGACTGAATAATTTCCAAATGATTTCATCTATGTGGATCATCTATCACATAATGAATTGATAATATGATCAACTTATTATCTAATCAACTCAACTTGTCATAAAATGGATGGACAGATTCATGTTCTAATTTATTCTGTTCATGAAGAAATAAAATAGTGAGGTAAAATAATCGAGAAGTGAGAATGGATTCGAACTAATGGAATTGGAGAAAATAGATCAGTCGTTCGGGAACGAACCTAGGTGGGGATAGAGGGACTTGAACCCTCACGGTCTATAAAGCCAACGGATTTTCCTCCTACTGCAATTTGCATTGTTGTTGACATTGACACGTAGAATTGGACTCTATCTTTATTCTCGTCCAACCATTTATTCCAAAAACTGATTCAATTCTCTATCTAAAGTAGAGAAATTCATAATTGGATTACTTAATGTAAAATCAGTACTTCAACTCGAATCTGGCATCTATCTTACGAATAGATGCTTGGAACGATTCAAGTTCTGATCGCGAGTTTTGTCTGATGTTATATCACATTCCCACTTTTTAGGTGTAAATAGAGCGTTCTATAAATACAGTATTGGACCAAATGAGATTCATTCGTTAGAATAGCTTCCATTGAGTCTCTGCACCTATCCCCTTCCTATCTTAGGAGAATAAAAGAAGAAACTATTGTCTCCATGAACCGGATTTGGCTCAGGATTACCCATTCAAAATATCCCAGGGTTCCCTGGATTTGGAAGCTATCACTTGGTAGGTTTCCATACCAAGGCTCAATTCGATCAAGTCCGTAGCGTCTACCAATTCCGCCATATCCCCTTCTCGGAGAACGAGATCATAATCATAGGATCTAATATCCATCAGTGTTATTCATTGGATATTTGCTCAATATTGGGTGGGAGATTCTGCCCTACTCCCCTTCTCTCGCCATCTCTATCTCTACCCCAATCGAATATTACTGGCTGGTAATCATTATATTATTTCTGCATTTCAAATGCAATGTTATTATCCTCCCCTAGTCGATTTGGAAGAGTGAGTAAAACGATCGATAGAAATTCATCCTTACTTCCCTTTTCTTTCCCTTGAAGGAATCTACAATCTACATTCAAACAATGTTCCGTTGTAATTGTAATCTGGATTGCGTCATTGAATCTGATTCGCGCTATAATCGTTAGGATTCCAAAAGAATCTATGGATCTCACACCAATGAAATGAGGAGTTATATTCCATTGAGCCTGCTTAGCTCAGAGGTTAGAGCATCGCACTTGTAATGCGATGGTCATCGGTTCGATCCCGATAGCTGGCTCTTTTACGTTCCTCTCATTCCCATAATCCACAAAGTTTTGTTAGGATCAAGATGGAATGGAGAATACTCTTCCGATCATTCGTCGGGTCCGTCATGCCATGATCACTTACTCCCAACTAGGAACGGGATGAATGAAGGATCTATAACAAATTGGAGAAAGATCTTCGTTTTCCATATAAAAGAATTCCAGTACTCGTACGGGTTATACTATTCTTTCTTCTTTCCAGCACTATTTGTTAATTGAATAAGGAGTTTCTATGTCCCGTTATCGGGGACCTCGTTTAAAAATAATACGTCGTCTTAAAACTTTACCAGGGCTCACTAGTAAAAGACCCAAAAACAGAAAGGATTCTATGAACCGGTCTTCTTCCAGGAAAATATCTCAATATCGTATCCGGCCAGAAGAAAAACAGAAATTGCGTTTTCATTACGGACTAACGGAGCGACAATTGCTGAAATATGTTCGTATTGCTAGAAGAGCCAAAGGATCAACGGGCCAGGTCCTATTGCAATTACTTGAAATGCGTTCGGATAATATTATTTTTCAATTGGGTATGGCTCCCACCATTCCGGGTGCTAGACAATTAGTTAATCATGGACATATCCGGGTCAATGACCATATGGTAGATATACCAAGTTACCCTTGCAAACCTCAAGATGTTATTACTATAAGAGATCAACAAAGATTGAGAGATATTATTAGGAAGAATCTAGATCTGTTCCAGAGGGATAAATTGCCAAATCATTTGACTTTTCATTCGTTACAATATAAAGGATTCATCAATCAAATAATAGATAGTAAATGGATCAGTTTGAAGATTAATGAATTGCTGGTCGTAGAGTATTATTCCCGTCAAGCTTGAATCGAGAATGAAATGAAAAGGAGGGGTTGGGTTGCTGGACATCTGTAAATTTTGTTCTTCTCCCTTCTTTTTCCCCTCCCCGAAGGGGACATTTTATAATCCTTCTGTACCTTACTTGTTATCCACGATACTTTTATTGCTTCTTCAAATGGTCTTTACCTTTCCCATACCACCAACCAATGTTCGTTCTATTTTCTATATCACAAATAGAAGGAGATTGATCCCAGAATTAAGACGTCCTATTGGGATTCAATCGATTAGAAAAACAATGGATGAGAATCGAATAGTAGGGTGAAGAAACGGAAAGAGAGGGATTCGAACCCTCGGTAAGCAGAAGCCTACATAGCAGTTCCAATGCTACGCCTTGAACCGCTCGGCCATCTTTCCTATGAGATCTCTTGGTTCTAATTAACAAAATTGGTGAATAGCAACTTCCTTACGAATTATTTTTGTTCGGGTACGAACAGTTCAATCTTTCGGAAAGAAATAGATAATAAATAAAGACGAAAGGACATTTTATCCAACTTCCTCCTATTTTAGGAAATCCTCAATCATCCCTGTTGATCTGACGATCTTATTCAGATCGACCAATCAATAATTTGAGACAGATTAACTTATCCATTTCATATTATGAATATATATGGATCTGTAGTTATCGTCTTATCAATTGTATAAGAACTAATTCTTTGGCAATGATCCTGTGTAATGATGACTATATTTTTCCCGATATTCGTTTATCTATATGGATAAAGCACACAATAGCTGGGTGGGCATTTCATTCTCATTATGCAATGCTCGATCGTTTAACTCTTTCTTTGTTCGGATCATGATCGAACTGGACTTCCCGAGTTTACCGAATCTAGTATTCTTTCAATACGAATCTTTTTTCCATTATTATTCATATTACTAATGAACAATTATTCAAAATATTCCCTATCTATTCCCATTTGAAAGAATAAATTGGAATAGAATGATAACATATTTCCGATTGTAAGTAAATCCATTTTATGGTATTGTGCACCAGAAAAAAATTTCGTTCATGGAATCATTTGTATAAGGGAATGAAGGAAATTATCTAATCTGTAATTGACTATGCCTAGATCTCAGAGAAATGACAATTTTATTGATAAGACCTTCACAATTGTAGCGGATATCTTATTGCGAATAATCCCGATGGCTCCGGAGGAGAAAGAAGCATTTACCTATTACAGAGATGGTGTGATTTGATATTTTTTCCGTTCTTCTTTTTTTGGGGAAAAAAAGGCATTCGGGAATCAAAATTGGGTGAATTAAAACTTACGCTCAGTGAAGGTGAGTTCTGGAGATAGAACAATTCCTTCTGTCGTGTATCCCCGGTCAATGCAGCCTTAGATGCTCTAATCTCCTGAGGATTTTAGTACCGAGCGAAAGGTTACACCTATGCAATAGGCCTTGCTTTTATAGTTGAACCTATCTGATAGGTGCGCATGAGGGGAGAAAGCACTACGTATGGAAATCGACAACACAAAAGCTTCGTTATAGTCCATAGGCATTACCCTTTTCCGAAGGGTAGTGAGAATGGTTGGGACAACAAACATCCATCTCGTTTGTACTTCGGATACCCCTATCATGGAACCATCGGAGATTGTTGAAGTGGTTAATCCCCGGAGATTACAGGGCGTTAAGAACAAAGAAATTGTTAGAGGTTCCATTCCTAGTACTAAGATCCTTGGTGTTCGGAAAAGAATCTTTGCAAGAAGGATGGCTAGAGATTCATTGGAAATACACTAGCCCCTGTTAATTCATAATATTGGGTCAGAATCCTTTTTTTTTTTTCAATTCCACGGATTACTCCCCGTATTACCTACTGTAAAGAAAGGAGGAGCCGTATGAGGTGGGAATCTCATGTACGGTTTTGAAGCGGAGATCATTGAAATGGAATGAACGACCGTAACGGATGTCAGCTCAATCGGAAGGGGAATATGCGGAAGCTTTACAAAATTATTATGAAGCTATGCGACTGGAAACTGACCCTTATGATCGAAGTTATATACTATATAATATAGGTCTTGTGCATACAAGTAATGGGGAACATACGAAGGCTTTGGAATATTATTTTCAGGCATTAGAACGAAACCCATCCCTACCACAAGCTCTTAATAATACGGCCTTGATCTGTCATTACGTGCGGCTATCTGTACCATAGAATAACTTAGTTAATAACTACTACGGGTAAGGACAAAAGAAAAGGCTTTCTACATATGCACCGTCCCAAGTAACGGTTTTTATCAGCTGTAGCAAAAAAAAACATCTCTCATAGGAGCCCGAATATGAATAGATAGAGCCTAAGCATTCCATGGATAAAAAATTCAATTGATGATGAAAGCACCATAAAGATCAATTATTGAAAGAAGGTTCGGGCTGATACAATCAAATCTGCTCATTGACAAGAATCAGGAATCAACTTATGTAATAGAGTCGATCTACTAAGCTATTGAGCAGCGGTGTAGCATCAGATCCTAAAGATGTGAAGTACTCCAGACAGAAAGTACTCTTTAAAAATTCTATACGGAACTGAGATAGTTACCTTACAAAAAGACTTTGATTTGGACGATCAATCTGAAGTATATATCTTCCTATACTTCATCTTTTTGAGGGTAGGAGAAAAGATAGAACCTTCTAATTGAATTGATTGGAAGTGAAATCAGAAACTCATGTCATTGACTTTTTCTGGTCCTTTGGTTAATCTGAACTTCCAATGAATAATCTCCAATTCAATAATATTTTGAAAATTTGGGTAGAGGACCAAAGAATAGTTGATTGAGCCGTATGAGGTAGGAAACTCTCAAGTACGGTTCTGAGGGAAGAAAACTTTTGAAAGTTGACCTATCCCGACCGAGGAGAACAGGCCATTCGACAGGGAGATCCTGAAACCGCGGAGGCTTGGTTCGATCAAGCTGCTGAGTATTGGGAACAAGCTATAGCACTTGCTCCGGGCAATTACATCGAAGCACAAAATTGGTTAAAGATTACAGGACGCTTTGGAGAATGATAATTTCTATTATCGGGAAATCGTTTTCATTATTTAATATCTTATTTTATCGAAATCAATGGAATTCTTCCAGAATATTCCCCAAATTAAGATTCTATCCCGTCGGCATCTTATAGGAATATATTGACAATATAACAAAGAATACCTTTTCTGATTCTAGATTGTTAATGGATCTTCTTAATAGGGGTAAAATCCATCTAGAGATGTCTTTCATTAATGATGCATGAATAATGATTAATAATGGATGGATGGATGGTCTTTTTTTTTTTTTATGGGACATACGGAGCGGAGGAGTATCAATAGATGTATAAATATATATGCATATATATATATATACAGATATATATTTATACATTTAGAAATGGTGTAATAATCACCGGAAATGCTTTTTAAATTACACTAAAAAGGCCTTTTTTGGCTCATAACAGCCCTCGGTCCATTAAGCACCTAAAAGATATGTCATAATAACAATAAACACCTGCCTCAGATCGACTCCCATATCATAGTCGCTCCAGTCATAAACTAGAAAAGAAGGGGAGAACCGAGTTGAGATATCTCTCTCGGAAGTTCACTAATTCCTATTGGCAGGTTTCTTCTTATTAATGTTCCGTTCGGAAAGGGGAGAACTCAATGATCATTCGTTCACCGGAACCAGAAGTCAAGGTCGTAGTAGAGAGGGATCCTGTCAAAACCTCTTTTGAAAAATGGGCCAAACCTGGGCATTTCTCAAAGACGCTAGCTAAAGGCCCTGATACTACCACTTGGATCTGGAATTTACATGCTGATGCTCACGATTTTGATAGTCATACTGATGATTTGGAAGATATTTCTCGCAAAGTATTTAGCGCTCATTTTGGTCAACTAGCCATCATCTTTATTTGGTTAAGTGGGATGTACTTTCACGGCGCTCGTTTCTCCAATTATGAAGCATGGCTGGGTGATCCCACTCACATAAAACCCAGTGCCCAAGTAGTTTGGCCAATAGTAGGTCAAGAAATATTGAATGGGGATGTAGGTGGAGGTTTTCGAGGGATACAAATAACCTCTGGGTTTTTCCAGCTTTGGCGAGCATCTGGAATAACCAGTGAATTGCAACTTTACTGCACTGCAATTGGTGCATTGATCTTTGCAGCGTTAATGCTTTTTGCTGGTTGGTTTCATTATCACAAAGCTGCTCCAAAATTGGCTTGGTTCCAGGATGTAGAATCCATGTTGAACCATCATTTAGCAGGGTTACTAGGACTTGGGTCTCTAGGTTGGGCAGGACACCAAATACACGTCTCTCTACCCATTAACCAACTTCTAGACGCTGGAGTGGATCCTAAAGAGATACCACTTCCTCATGAATTTATTTTGAATCGCGATCTTTTGGCTCAACTTTATCCCAGTTTTGCGAAGGGATTGACCCCATTTTTCACCCTGAATTGGTCGGAATATTCAGACTTTTTGACTTTTCGTGGAGGATTAAATCCAGTAACGGGGGGTCTGTGGCTGACCGATACTGCGCATCATCATTTGGCTATTGCAGTTCTTTTCCTGATAGCCGGTCATATGTATAAGACCAATTGGATCATTGGCCATAACCTCAAGGACATTTTAGAAGCTCATAAAGGTCCATTTACGGGGGAGGGCCATAAAGGTCTTTACGAGATCTTAACTACCTCATGGCATGCTCAATTAGCTATTAACCTAGCTCTTTTAGGATCTTTAACTATTGTCGTAGCTCACCACATGTATGCGATGCCCCCCTATCCATACCTAGCTATTGACTACGGTACCCAACTCTCTCTGTTCACACATCATATGTGGATTGGTGGGTTTATCATAGTTGGTGCTGCTGCACATGCAGCGATTTTTATGGTAAGAGACTATGATCCAACTACTCAATACAACAATTTATTAGATCGCGTTCTTAGACATCGTGATGCAATTATATCACACCTCAACTGGGTATGTATATTCTTAGGCTTCCATAGTTTTGGTCTGTATATTCATAATGATACTATGAGCGCTCCAGGACGTCCTCAAGATATGTTCTCAGATACTGCTATACAATTACAACCTATCTTTGCTCAATGGATACAAAACACTCATGCTTCAGCACCTGGTTCAACAGCTCCCGGTGCAACAGCGAGTACCAGTTTAACCTGGGGAGGTGGTGATTTGGTGACAGTAGGTTCCAAAGTGGCTTTGTTACCAATTCCATTAGGAACCGCGGATTTTTTGGTACATCACATTCATGCATTTACTATCCATGTGACTGTTTTAATCCTACTTAAAGGTGTTCTATTTGCCCGTAGCTCCCGTTTAATACCCGATAAAGCGAATCTTGGTTTTCGCTTTCCTTGTGATGGACCCGGGAGAGGAGGAACATGTCAAGTATCTGCCTGGGATCATGTTTTCCTTGGTTTATTCTGGATGTACAATGCAATTTCGGTAGTAATATTCCATTTCAGCTGGAAAATGCAGTCCGATGTTTGGGGTAGTATAAGTGATCAGGGAGTGGTAACTCATATTACGGGAGGAAACTTTGCACAGAGTTCCATTACGATTAACGGGTGGCTCCGTGACTTTCTATGGGCACAAGCCTCTCAAGTAATCCAATCTTATGGTTCTTCATTATCTGCATACGGTCTTTTATTTTTAGGTGCTCATTTTATTTGGGCGTTTAGTTTAATGTTCTTATTCAGCGGCCGTGGGTACTGGCAAGAACTCATTGAATCTATCGTTTGGGCCCATAACAAATTGAAGGTTGCTCCTGCTATCCAGCCCAGAGCCTTGAGCATTGTACAGGGACGTGCTGTAGGAGTAGCTCATTACCTTCTGGGTGGAATCGTCACAACATGGGCGTTCTTCCTGGCAAGAATTATTGCAGTAGGATAATGGCTAGGAGGATTTGAAAAGCATTATGGCATCAAGATTTCCAAAGTTCAGCCAAGGCTTGGCCCAGGACCCAACTACTCGTCGTATTTGGTTCGGTATTGCGACCGCACATGACTTCGAGAGTCATGATGATATTACCGAAGAACGCCTT